>Ga0224516_1000393_pt1 | contig 10168 bp, 7 predicted proteins | sample IRFST0metaG_FD_179884 | JGI IMG/M metagenome (GOLD analysis project Ga0224516, IMG submission 179884) | Peat soil microbial communities from Stordalen Mire, Sweden - IR.F.S.T0 | ecosystem: Environmental > Terrestrial > Soil > Wetlands > Peat | place: Sweden: Norrbotten County, Stordalen Mire... | reverse complement strand
CGGCCGCACACGCGGGGCGCGAGGGCCCGGGCCGGTGTACTCCTGCAGCGCTACGTGGAAGTTCGAGCCGCCAAAGCCGAACGAGCTGACCGATGCGCGGCGTGGGTGGCGCCGGTCGCGCACCCAAGGGCGCGCCATGGTGTTGATGCAAAAGGGGCTCGCTTCAACGTCCAGCTTGGGATCTGGCCGATCCACCTTGATGGTCGGCGGCAGCACCCGGTGGTGCAGCGCCATCACGGCCTTGAACAGGCCGGCCGCGCCAGCCGCGGCCTTGGTGTGGCCGATCTGGGACTTGATCGATCCCAGCGCACACCAGCCGCGATCCTTGCGCCCACTCTCCTCGAACACCGTGCGTAGGGCCTCGAACTCGGCTACGTCGCCGGCCTTGGTGCCCGTGCCATGCGCCTCCAACAGTTCTACGGTTTCGGGGCCATAGCCCGCGTCTTGGTAGGCGCGCCGCAGGGCCTTGGCCTGACCCGCGGGCGCAGGCGCGTAGATGCTCTTGGTTCGACCGTCGGACGAGCTGCCCAAGCCCGCCAGCACGGCGTAGATCCGATCCCCGTCGCGCTCCGCATCCGCCAGGCGCTTGAGCGCGACCATGCCGATGCCCTCGCCCAGCAAGGTGCCGTCGGCGCAATCCGAGAACGGCCGGCAGTCGCCGGTCGGCGACAGCGCCGGCGTCTTGCTGAAGCAGATGTACATGAAGATGTCGTTCATGGTGTCGGCCCCGCCGGTGATGACGAGGTCCGAGTGACCCATGGACAACTCGGCCATGGCCATGGACAGGGCAGACAAGCTGCTGGCGCAGGCCGCGTCGGTCACGCAGTTGGTGCCGCCCAGGTCCAGGCGATTGGCGATGCGGCCAGCCACCACGTTGCCCAAAATCCCAGGGAAGGAACTCTCCTGCCACTCGACATAGTGGGCGGCGATGCGCTCGCAGGCGTCGGTGACTTTGTCTTCGGGCAGGCCCATCTCGCGCAGGGCCTTCACCCACACCGGTCGCTGGAGCCGACTAACCATGGAACCGAGCAGCTCCTGCGCCGAGGTCACGCCCAGGATCACGCTCACGCGGTCGCGCGGCAGATCCTTGAACGAGCCGCCACACGCGTCTTCCAGAACCTGTTGCGCCACGACGAGCGCGAGGAGCTGGTTGGTGTCGGTGGAAGGAAGGATGGACGGCGGCACGCCCCATTCGACCGGGTCGAAATCCACCTGGGGCAGAAACGCGCCCCGCTTGCAGTAGGTCTTGTCGCGCGCGCGCGGGTCCGGGTCGTAGTAGTCGTCAATCAGCCAGTGGCTGGCCGGGACATCCGTGATGAGATCCCGGCCGGCCAGAATGTCGCGCCAGAAGCCGTCCTTGTCGATCGATCCCGGAAAAAGGGCGGCGACCCCGACCACGGCAATGGGCTGGTGTTTTGGGTGTGTCTTCATGCGCTACGTGTAACGGCTGGGGGCCCAGGCGCGCGGAGTATAGGGGACAAACCGGGCAAGGACCCGCCCAGGTTGATGCGTGGGCGTGGGCGCAGGACGCTGCGCGTTGCTGGAGCCCCAGGAGGTTGCCGGACCGAGTGGCGCAGGTGCGGATCGTCCCCACATGCTCAAGAACCCCCATCGATCGTCCTGAGCTCCGGCTCCTGGCCTATGCATCCGTCACAAGTACGGCGAGAACAGCCGCGCGGCTGCATCGCGCAGTTTCCCCGGGATCGTTCGCGCATCCACTTCGGCGAGCGTGACCTCGCGCGCATCGATCAGTTTCTTCTCTATCACCGCCGTCAAGTCGCGCGCGAGCCCCTGGCCGTAACACTCGACGTTGATCTCGAAATTCAGCCGCAGGCTGCGCGCGTCCCAGTTCGCCGAGCCGAGCAGCACCCAGTGGCCGTCCACCACCATGAGCTTCGAGTGGTCGAACGGCGGCGGCGTGAGCCAGATGTGGCAGCCGCGCTGAAGCAACTGCCACCACATCGCCCGCGACGCCCAATGGACGAAGGGCAGATTGTTCTTGCTGGGCATTATGATGTCCACCCGCACGCCACGCAGCGCCGCCAGGTTCAACCCGGTGATGAGCGCCGGGTCCGGCAGAAAGTAGGGCGTGAGGATTTGCACCGAGGTCTGCGCCTCCGCCAGTGCCGCCAGTAGCGTCCAACGCGCTTTTTCAAAATCGCCGTCCGGCCCGTCAGTGATGACTCGTGCAATGACGGCGCCGTCGCCCTCCAATTTGGGAAACCAGGATTGGCCGTCGAGGACCTCGCCGGTGGTGAACGCCCAATCGTTGGCAAAAGCGTCTTGCAATTGCGAAACGACGGGCCCTTCGATGCGAAAGTGCAGATCCTGGACGGGGCTTGGCGGATGCTCCGCCAGCACGTTGCCGTGCCGGATGTTCATCCCGCCGGTGAAGGCCGTATGTCCATCCACCACCAGGATCTTGCGGTGATTGCGCAGATTGATGGTTGCCACACGCCAGGGCGCGAGGAGAGACGCCGGCAGAAACTTTGCGCATCGAACCCCCACTCTCTTCAGGCGATAGGTAATGGGCGGCCATGTGTACCGCGTTCCTGCGGCATCAATCAGGACCCGCACCGCCACCCTGCGCTTGGCAGCGCGGCCGAGCGCATCGGCAAATTCTCTTCCGCTGACGTCGTTGTCAAAGATGTAACTGACCAACGAAATGGATATTTGTGCGGATTCAATCGCGGCAAGCATGGCTGGAAAGGCTTCGTCGCCGTTGACCAGCGGCTGCACGCGGTTGCCTGCCGTCAACGGTTCGGCGACCAACCGACTGACCACGCGAGCGAGCAGCTTCAGGTGCTCTGTGCCTTCATGCTCGGGCTGTTCCAGGTCTTCGAGAATTGGACGGTTGGCGGGTTTGTGCACGCCGAGTATCAGCGCGCGGCGGCGGATGCGGTTGACTCCCAGCACGAGGTAGAGCAGCGGCCCCAGCGCCGGCATCAACCAGACGAAGGCAATCCAAAGCGTTGCGGCGCGGGTGTCACGTTTGTTGAGCAGGGCGTGGGCTGAGGCCAGCAGCGCGGCCGCCAAATGGAAACCCACCGCCACGTGCGGCCAGAACTGAGAGATCTTGTCCACCCAGTCCATCACCAACCAATTTCAGACTTCGGCCCACCTGCCGCGTGTGCGCAGGATGTCCCCAGAGGGTATTGCGCGCCCGAGAGGCATCCCAGCACTCGCGCCGACCTGCCGCCCCGGATTTCCCGGCGGCAGCCACAGACGACGTGTCCCGAACGTCCTGTCCTAACCATGAGACGCACTCTACCCCATCGCACGGCCGCGATCAGTTGCGCCAGACAAAACCTGGGTTCTCGACGGTCGATGGCGCGCGGACCTCGGCATGCGAGCGTTCCGCGCGCCGGGTTGTTTACGTCAGCGGGGTCTTCGCCAGTTCCTTGAGGGCCTGCCCCACGGCGGACGCGTTCTTCTTGAGGAGCTCTCGCTTCGTCGCTCCGCGCGCCTGAAACGCTTGCAACGACTCTTGCGCTCGCTTCTTCTGCTGATCGATCCGCTCCTGAAGTTGATCGATGCGGCTCCGCAGCTTCGTGCGGCGTTCGGCATTGGCACTCGCGAACTCCTGCTTGAGCTGCGCGAGGTCCGCTTTCAGCGCGTCGATCTCATCTTTGCGCAACTGGTCCCGCATCTCCCAGAGCGCGCGACGAATGACAGTTCCACCGAGGGACGCCATGCGGGTGTCGACCGGGGTCGTCCAGTCCTCCTCGATTTCGGCCACCACCGCGACCTTGCCGGGGGTCAGCGACATTGAGACTTCCTCGACGTAGTCCTCACCGACGCAAGCGTTGCCGACGTCCGAGAGCGCCCCCAGCGTGAGTCCGGAGGCGGCACCGACAGCCACCCCAACGGGTCCGCCCAGCAACCCGATCAGAGCGCCGACGGACGTCCCAACCAGACTGCCGCTGGGGTTCACGTCATCGTATTGCTTGACACCGGTCGTGCCGTCGGCCTGCTTGGCGACCACCGCGGCCCGGGAGATTGTGATGCTGCCCTCGATCTCGAGCTGGCGCAGAGCAGACTTTCCTTCATAGGCTTTCACTTCGTCGTCGAAGACGACCACTAGCATTCGTTCCATCGTCGGACCTCCTTGTTGCTTGGTTGAGCTTTTCGGGATCACGAGGTGCTGTCATCGCAAAGGCAATGCCAACGGCAAGTGGGCAATTTTGCAGGCCCTGCGGGCCGCACCGGGCTGGCGACTCTCGACAAATGGCGAGCTTCGACAGCGCCCGTGTCGAACGCCGCGGCTATTTGGTCCGAAAGCGATTCTTCTCGATGTGGAGCGACCGAATCTTCGACTCGAGGGTGGAGCGCGGGATGCCGAGCCTCACGGCCGCGCCGTCCGGCCCCGCGACGCGACCGCACGACTCCGCCAGCGCGCTTTCGATCAGCTTCTTCTCCTCGCTGATGCTGGGCCGACCGAGGATGTGCAGGGCGCCGGTCGACCGCGCCGGTGCGTGATCCAGCCACGACTCATCGACCACCAAGGTCTCGTCGCAGAGGATGACAGCTCGCTGGATCACGTTCTGCAATTCGCGGATGTTGCCGGGCCAGTCGTAGGCCGTGAGCAGATCGATCGTCTTGCGGCTCACGTTCGCGATTCGCTTCCCCGCTTTCGTCGCATACCGATGCGTCAGATACTCGACCAGCAGGGGGATGTCTTCGGCCCGGTCGCGCAGTGGCGGCATCTCAATCGGAAAGACACTGAGCCGGTAATAGAGATCCCTCCTGAACGAACCGTCCGCGATGGCCTTGTCGAGGTCGCGGTTCGTGGCGGCGATGACGCGAACATCGACGGGGATGGGCTTCGTGCCGCCGATCCGCTCGAACGTTCGCTCTTGCAACACCCGCAACAAGGCGACCTGCGTCTCCCCAGGCAGCTCGCCCGCCTCGTCGAGGAAGATGGTTCCCCCGTCCGCCAGCTCGAAGCGACCGAGGCGGCGCTGCGTCGCGCCCGTGAATGCTCCCTTTTCGTGGCCGAACAGCTCGGAGGCGACGAGGGATGGCGCGATGGCGCCGCAGTTCACGGAAACGAATGGCCGGGAAGCACGGGGCGATCGCTTGTGGATGGCACGGGCGATCAGCTCTTTTCCGGTCCCGGTCTCACCGGTGATCAGCACCGTCGAATCCGTGCTCGCCACCTTCTCCACCAGCGCGAGGACGCGGCGGAGCGGGACCGACGTCCCAACGATCTCCTCGAACATCGAAGTCTGGGTTAGCTCCTCGCGAAGGGCGATGTTCTCCTTGTAGAGCCGTTCCTTGAGCTCGTCGAGCTCGCGCTGGGCACGCTTCAGTTCTTCGATGTCGATGCTGGTTCCAAACCAGCGAATGACGTTGCCGGCCTCGTCGCGCAACGGCTCCGTCCGGTGCAGCATCCATCGGTATTCGCCTTTCGCGCCGGCCACGCGGGACTGGGACACGGCCGGCTGGCCGTCGACTATCGAGGTGCGCCAGCGCCGAAGCTGCTCCTCGCAATCGTCAGGGTGGATGAAGCTCGTCCAGCCCCATCCTTCCAGCGCTGCCAGCGGAACGCCCAAGTAGTCGAACCAGCGCTGGTTGAAATAGTCGACATAGCCGTCAGGACGCGCGCTGAACACCAGCGCCGGTGTCGAGTCGACCACCAGGCGATAGTTGACGTCCTCGCGGTTGAGTGCGTCGCGCTTCAGGCTGTGCGCCAGCTCTGAAGCCGATGGTTCTCCTTCCACGTGCGTCCGTGACATGCCGGGCTGCGGGGAAGACTCCCTGCTCAGACCATGCGGGTCAATAGGAAAATGCCTGGTGCGGGCAGCCGTTCGTAGTAAGCACTCATACCAACTCCTGCGCGGTCAGCTCGTCCTTCATGTACGCGTAATAGAGGGGCGCCGCCACGACGCCCGCGACACCGAAAGTGGCTTCCATCAGCAGCATGGCCGCCAGTAGCTCCCAGGCTCTTGCGTTGATTTGCCCGCCCACGATGCGCGCGTTGAGGAAGTACTCCAGCTTGTGAATGACGATCAGAAATATCAATGCGGCCGACGCGACGTAGGGTGAGACACTGAGTCCGACCACGACCACCACCGTGTTCGAGATCAGATTGCCAATCACCGGCAAGAGGCCCACCACGAACGTGAGGACCACCAGCGTCTTGGACAGCGGCAGATGCACGCCGAAGATCGGCAGTCCCGCCAGAAGAAACACGGCGGTCAGAAGAGTGTTGATGGCCGAGATGCGGACCTGCGCGAAGATGATGCGGCGAAAGACATTGCCCAGGCGGGACATGCGTTCGGCCAAGGCGCGCGCCAAGGGCCGTTCGACTTTGTGCGGGCGCAGGTCGGCCAGCGACACCATCACGCCGATCACCAGTCCGACGACGATGTGGACGAGCGTCCGGCCAAAGTCGGCCCCGACGGTGCGAATTTCCCTCGCGTGCAATCGCAACCAATCCACGGTCGCGTCCTTCAGGGCATCGGCGTTGGCCGGCAACCCTTCAGACAACGCCGATGGCAGGTTGGCCCGCGCGAGAGAGACACTGTCGGCTAGCTTTTCCAGCAAGGTGGCGAGATGTCCCTTACTGCGTGCCAACACCACCAGGCCCGTCACCGCAGCAGCCACCACACCGATGATAAGGAGCGCCAGAGCCGTCACCGCCACCATACCTGCTCGCTCACTCGACAGTCGGCGTCGCAGCCTCAGCACGGCGATGTGCACCAGCTCGTAAACCAATAGTCCCGCCAGGAGGGCCGAAAGCAGGTGCAGCTTCGACACCATGAGCAGCCCAGCAGCCATCACAATCCAGGCCGCGATCTCGTGTCGACTGACCCCGCGCTTTACGTCGGCAGGTTGGATTTCGTCGCCCATGGCGCCTTCTAGCACGGCCCCCTGTCCAAACCGACGACTGAGCCGCCTGGAGACCTGTGGCAACTGAAACCCTACAACGTGGTGCTCGCCGCAGGCGTCGTAGTAAAGGTGCGCGAAGCCTCGGGCCAGGCCAGCGCAACTAGATGACCCCGAGATTCGAGAGTTTCTGGAGAAGCGTCACCCATTTTCGCAGCTCGGACAGATCGGCGACAGATGGGCCGTCAGGATCGAAATGCATGACATCATTCCTGATCCGACGCACTTCCTGAAGCCCCTTGAGAGAGACATCTCGGTCGAGATTGATGGCGATGGCCTTCCAGTTCTCGCTATCCTCCATCAGCCTGATGTACTCCCCGAACGTGAGATCCTCGACGCCGGAAACCGTTCTCCCGGTGTCAGCACGGTCCTTCGCACGCTTGATAGTCTCGAGGTCGAGGCGCCCGCCGATGATCCGCCTGAGATAGTTCTCTATCTCACCCCCATACAGGAAGAGAGGAATCGCATGAGCTCGTCGAGCCCCGTTCGGCCCACATCCCCGCGCATCGGCTTGGCGCTTGGCAGCGGCTCCGCGCGCGGCTGGTCGCACATCGGCATCCTTCATGTGCTCGAAGGCGCGGGCATCTCGCCCGACATTGTTTGCGGCACCTCCGTAGGCGCGCTGGTCGGCGCTGCCTATGCAGCTGGCGAGCTGGAACGGTTGGAGACCTGGGTGAGAAGCCTGACGTGGCGATCGGTGGTGGGGCTGTTCGATATCAAGCTCGGCGGCGGCGTGATCGCGGGCACCAAACTGGTTGACTAGTGGAGCAGGTGTTGCCCGACATCAGCGAGATCGTCGCATCGCAGACCCGGCCGCCCGTGCCGGCGCGGCCCCACGGGACCCGGCGAAAAGGAGAACAGCCATGATCCTTCCAAGCCTGCGCTAACGCCGTGCCAACCGCCGCTGTTCGAGCAATTCCGCGACTTCGGCGGTGGAGCCGAGCGCCAGCGCGGCCGTCGCCAGCGTTTCGGCGTCGGCCAACGTCGCCGCGCGAATCGCGTTCTTGACCTCGAGTATTTCTCCGGGCGCCACGCTGAATTCGCGCAGCCCAAGCCCCAAGAGCAGCTCGGTGTACGCCGGATCGCCGGCCATCTCGCCGCAAATCGACAGCGGCCGGCCGGCAGTGCGCGCGGCATCGGCCACGAACCGGATGACCCACAGCACGGCCGGGTGAAGCGGCTGGTAGTAGTCACCAACGCTGGCGTCCTCGCGATCCGCAGCAAGCACATACTGCACAAGATCGTTTGTGCCCAGACTGAAGAAGTCGACCTCCTTGGCCAGCACCGCGGTCAACACCGCTGCCGACGGGACCTCAATCATGGCCCCCAGCGGAATTCTCGGATTGAAGGCCTTGCCTTCGGCGCTGAGCTCCGCCATCGCCTGGCTTAGTACGGCGCGTGTCGCGCGCACCTCTTCAATCCCGCCCACGACGGGTATTAACGCTGACACCGGGTGCTCCGCGCTAACCCGCAGAAGCGCCCGAAGCTGGCTCTTCAGCACGCCGGGATTCTTGAGCAAGAGGCGAATCCCGCGCTGAGCGAGGGACGGGTTGCGCGCCTGTGGCAGAAAGAAATACGGAAGCTGCTTGTCGCCACCCACGTCGAGCAGGCGCAGCACGATCTTGCGCGGATGGATGCGCTCGGCGGCGCGCTTCCAGAGCTGATACTGCTCCTCCTCGGTGGGAAACGTGCTGCGGATCGAAAATGCGAACTCAGTGCGATAGAGGCCGATTCCATCGGCTCGATACAGGCAGGCCGCCTCGGTGTCCGAAACCTTGCTGGCGTTCGCGAGCAGCAGCACCGCGGTGCCGTCGAGCGTGACCGAAGGCAAATCGAGGCCTTTTTGTAATCCCGCGCGGTAGCCGGAGAGCTCGGCCTCGAGCCGCTCGTACTCGCGGCGCACCGACTCGTCCGGGTTGACGTAGACCACGCCGGATACGCCGTCGACGATCAACTGGTCGCCGGTTTCGATCTTGAACGGAGCTTCTCGGATGCCGGACACCGCCGGTATTCGCGCCGAACGAGCGAGGATCGACGTGTGCGAGAATCTGCCGCCACGATCCGTCACGAGTGCTCTCACCCGACTCAGCTCGAAGCGCGCGGTCGCCGACGGCAGCAGCTCCTCGGCCACAAGGATGGACCCCTCCGGTATCTCGATCACGCTGAGTCCGTCGTCCTTGGCCAGCGCCGCGAGAATGCGCCGACCGATGTCGCGAATGTCCGCCGCGCGCTCGCGCAAGTAGGGGTCGGACACCTGCTCGACCGTGCGGACGAACTTCTCGATCACCTCGACCACGGCGGCCTCGACGTTGATTTGGCTCTGCCGGACTGCGGTCACGACCTGCTCGTGTAGGCGGCGATCCCGCACGGCCAGCGCCTGAGCCGCAAAGATCTCGCCCTCGCTCGCGCCGATGCGCTGGGCGACGTCCTCCCTCAGCGCGAGCAGATCCTTCTCCGCCGTCCCGATCGCCACGTTGAAGCGCTCAAGCTCGGCGTCCACCTCGGACGCTTCCACGCTACGTCGCGGAACCACCATCTGATCGACCGACGAGAGAACGTAAGCAGCACCGTGCGCGATGCCCGAAGAGATGGACATGCCGCGAAGAATCGAGCTCTGCGACACCATCATCATTCGAGTGTCACACACCCTCAAGTAGCGTCAACGGGGAAACCGCACCCAGAACCAGCTTTCGGCCGGCCTGAATTTGGCGGTTCCCTTGCTTGCGCCTGTCCCTGGGCCATACCGGCGTGGCATGCGGGCATGATAGCGCTCAGGGTGACCGGGCGCTCGCTCGGCGCGCCGTCCGGCTCCTGGTGCCCCTTGGTCATGATGGGGACTTCCTACGATCTGTGGCCGATGACTTCTTTCACGATCCCGGCAATGGTTTCCGGTTTGACCAGGGCCGTATTGATGACCAGGTGGTAGTGGGCAGAATCTCGAATATCCGCCTGGAAATTCTTCTTTACCAGTTGGCGATGTTCCTTCTCCACTTTGGCGATGTGCTCCCGCGCACCCTTCTCGGACAACCCACGATCCTCCATGACGTTTCGTATCCTCACCTCAAGTGGGGCCACGAAGTAGAGACCGATGCGTTTCTCGGGGGGAAGCAGGAAGTTGGCGCCTCTGCCCAAGATGATCGCGCGGCCGTGCGAGGCAATCGCGAAGATGATCTTCTTCAGATCCTCCAGGTAAGCGTCTGTGGACAGGTTGTGAGTCCCCTCGAATTCGGCCAGCCAGTCCTCAAGTTCTGAGCGGGCCTTCTCATCGAGCGTAGAG
>Ga0224516_1000388_pt1 | contig 10233 bp, 13 predicted proteins | sample IRFST0metaG_FD_179884 | JGI IMG/M metagenome (GOLD analysis project Ga0224516, IMG submission 179884) | Peat soil microbial communities from Stordalen Mire, Sweden - IR.F.S.T0 | ecosystem: Environmental > Terrestrial > Soil > Wetlands > Peat | place: Sweden: Norrbotten County, Stordalen Mire... | reverse complement strand
ATATAATAATATTATTAACTCTTACTATTCTATTTTACGTTATTAGAAAAATGTGTCAATTACTTCTCTGTACTTTTATTAACTTTTTTGAATAATAAATATAATGCATATCAAAATAAAAACAGATTAAAATATCTTATATTTATTCTAGATATTTTAATCTGATTTATATTATAAATATTAAAATTTATATAAATGTACTTATTTATAATGCTTGTTTAGAAAATGTATAATGTATTTTCATAATAGCTATTTTAATGTATTTATACAATCTTTATTTTTTCACCTTGTTTCTAACAAGTAATTTTCTTTTATTTGTTTTATCTGGTTCTATTTCAAATTTGTTTAGAGATAATATAAATGATGATAACTTTGAGTGTCCATAATTTCTTGTATCGAAATCTGGGTAACGCATATTAAGTTTAGTTCCAACTTCTCCGAGTCCTATCCATCCTTCTTCATCTGATCTCTCATCTATTATGCTCTTTATAGATTTTATTAATTCTCCTAGATTGGCTAAGACTTCCTTTGGTTGTTGTTGCTTTTCTAGCATCTCATCACCAGTACTATCTGTTGTAATACTTCCTGCCAAAACTTCAAGATATTTGAATTTTTCACAAGCTGATATAAAAGGTGTAGGTGTTTTCTTTTCCCCCATACCAATAACGTACATTCCTGCTTCTCTTAAGCGTGCAGCGAGTCTTGTAAAATCACTATCACTTGAAATAATACAAAAACCATCTACATTTTTTGAATAAAGTATATCCATTGCATCAATTATCAATGCAGAATCTGTTGAGTTCTTGCCTGTTGTATAGCTATATTGTTGAATTGGAGTTATAGAATAATTAAGAAGCACAGTCTTCCATGAAGCAAGTTGTGGTTTCGTCCAATCTCCATAAATTCTTTTATATGTCGGTGTTCCATGATTAGAAATTTCGTCAAATATATATTTTATATATTTATCTGACACATTATCTGCATCAATTAAAATTGCAATCTTTTTATCGTTCTCCATTATTAACCCTACCCCTTACCTAATAATTTAGTATCTCCTTTAATATTGTCATAACTAGTATTTCCTATACAATATTTTCCTCCTTAAGTGATTTATGAAATTCCTTTAGCTCTTGTTTAACTTCATCCGAAAGATAATGCCATCTTATTCCTTCAACAGCACCTTCTAATGCACATAACATATTTATACAAGCTCCCGAGTCATTTTTCCTCAAACTTAAAAATGCTTGCTTACTTCCTATCTCCTTAAGCTGTTTTTGAGTAGTTATTCCAACTTCATTAAGCTTTCCTTCTACTACTGTACTTATATTTAGCAACTTAGATAATTCACCCATACCAATCACCTCTATATTATCTTTGAGATTTTTCTTCTATATAAATATCTAAAGCTTTAATTCCTCTTTTAGCAAGCTTTACAAAAAGAATAAAAGCATATATACTAGCTCCTAATAATGGCACATAAATTATCAAAATTGGAATTAACATTACTATTGAATTCATCATTTATTATTCCCCCTACTTGTACATTTTTAATCGTACATATATATTGTATCATTTCTTGGTCACATTTGGCAATTAATAACAATATGTGTATTTTTATTATTAACTAAAGTTCTTGGTGTAAACTTATTAATGATTATTGACATATGTTCTTTGTAAGTCTATTATAATTAATAAAGAGCATATGCCAATAATTCCAGTTACATATGTTACTTTAATATAAATTATTGGAGGTCTATTTTATGAAAATCGCATTACCATCACGTAATAATAATATTGACGATCATTTTGGACATTGTGAATACTACACAATTTTCACAGTCGACACACAGACTAAAGAAATAACAGCTTCTGAAACTATTCAATCACCAACAGGCTGTGGTTGTAAGTCAAATATCGCAGGAACACTTTCTGAAATGGGTGTTAAAGTTTTACTTGCAGGTAATATGGGTGACGGAGCTGTAAGAGTACTAAGCAACTCAGGCATAGAAGTATTGCGTGGTTGTTCTGGAGATGTAAAAACTGTGGCTTTAAAATGGCTTGAAGGCTCTCTTGTAGATTCTGGTGATATCTGCCATGAACACGAACACGGCTGTCATAATTAATAGTTTTTAAACATGTAAAAAAAATAACAAGTTAGTCTTATAACTTGTTATTTTCATTGCATAAACCTTAAACTATTAAGTATTAAGATTTGTGTTATTACCTTTACACCAATTTTTACAAAACTGTGCTTTTTTACTACACATAACCTTTTCCGAACCACAACTAGGACAAATTGCTCTATCTTGATCATAATTTATTTCATAAGTTGTTTCACATTCTAAGCATTTAAATTTGCAAAGTTTTGTAGTGTAATGCCCCCCGCTTATACTTATTGCTTTACCTTCCGTTAGTGCAATAGCTATTTTTTTTCTTGCACTATCTATAATATTTTGAAAAGTTTGTCTTGATACTTGCATCTTTTCAGCACATTCTTCTTGATTTAAATCTTCTATATCTTTTAATCTCATTGCTTCAAGTTCTTCTACTTTTAAAACTATTTCTTCTATTTCACATTTCGGCTTTCCCCATGGTACAAAATAATTTTCTTCTGGAAAAAACTCTACTCTTCTGAATTTTGTTGGTCTTGCCATTTTTTATCCTCCTTGGATTATCTATATATGTTTAAATTATCAATGCTCAATTGATGTTGAAATTCTCTCAGAATTTTTTAAAATTTAAATAGTATAATGCTTAAAACTGCAACAACTCTTATTTCTTTCTATTATACATAATTCATTAAGAAGCTTCAAATTTATATATTCAATAAGTCATTTATACATACAAAAAAGCAGGTATATCTAACTTATAGACTACCTGCTAAACGCGTAAATTCATTATAATATTTCTTTCTATAAATATGCATTTACCTTATTTGTTATATTTTGTTCTGGCATAAAAACTGATAGATTTTCTACAGGAATTCCATCTTTAAATATGATCATAGTTGGAACTGCAGAAATTCTATACTTTTGAGCCAGATTATTATTTGAATCTATGTCCACCTTAAAGAATTTAGCTTTATCTACCATCTTATTACTAACTCATTCAAATACTGGAGCTAACATCTTACATGGTCCACACCACGTTGCAGAAAAATCAACAACTACTACCCCTTTAGTATTTTCAGCATTTCCAGCAAATTCATCACTATTTAATACTTTAACCATACCTAATACCTCCAATTTATATTTTCTAATTTTCCTTACTTCTTATGATTTAATTATAATCTTATAACTTTGTTACCTCTGTGACTTAATCACTTAATTCACTTTCAAAATATGACTAAATTCTTATTTACAAAAATAGTAATTATATTGTATGAAATATGTGAGCTTTATTATGCCTCCTAGATGCTAGTTCACTACATATCATCCCATTCAATTTTCTTAGCATTTTCCTCTACTTTAATAAATTTATCAAATAACTTTATTATTACTACAGATAATACAAAAGCAACTATCCCACCGATAATTTGAGAAATTTCAATAGAGACTCCTATAAATCCGCCTATATAACCTCCTGCTAATACTCCTATAAATGTAGCTATTATCGGAAAAATGAAAAACATAAATGCAGCCATTAACATATTTGTATCTTTTTCTGAATGTGATTCATTATTAATTTTATTAATAATTTCTTTTTCATATTGTGTTTTCATGTTAAAATCCGTCCTTTCATTTTTTAGGCACAATCAAATACTGATAATATGATACATATCATGTATATTTCTAATTTGAACCTATAGATTTTTAAAATTAAAAAAGAGAGGATTGCTATTTAACTTTCCTCTCTTTCTATTATACAACTGTTTTTAAAAATACTGCATATCGTATATCCATTTAAATTTATTTTGATTTATAAATGCTTGACTTAAATACTAGCTTATCTAAAATTATATTCTGTAACAATAGGTTCTCTATTTTGAGCCTTATCATTAAAGTATTCATAAAATGATAATGCTAAAAAGCTTCCTGTAATATTATAAACATTATTAAAACCTAGATTTTGAAGTGCTAAAGTAGCATTATAGCTTCTTTGGCCAGTTCTACAGTGTAAATATATAGGTTTATCTTTCGGTATTTCATTTATTCTATCTCTAATTTCACTTAATGGAATATTAACTGCATTTTTAATATGACCACTTGCATACTCTCCTCTTTCTCTGACATCTATTATATAAGCATTATGCTCAACAAGTCCTCTAACTAAATCAACATTAACCTGCTTAAAATCACCATTTAAAAGATTTGAACCAACATATCCAGCGTAATTAACAACATCTTTTGCTGTAGAAAATGGTGGTGCATAGCATAATTCTAAATCCTTTAAATCTTCTATAGTTCCTCCAAATTTAATAGCTGTTGCAATTACATCAATTCTTTTTGTAACATCACCTTTGCCTATAGCTTGAGCTCCTAAAATCTTTCCTGTTGGAACTTCATAGAGTAATTTAAAATGCATAGGTGCTGAAGTTGGCATGATTCCAACCTTATCTGTTAATATTACACGTACTACATCATACTTAATCTTCATATTAAGAACATTTATAAGTGCTTCATTTAATCCTGTTGATGCTCCATTATAATCAAAAACTTTTATAGCTGATGAACCTATGTAACCTTTATTTAATGATTTCTTTCCATTAATATGATCTGCAACTGATCTAGCTTGTTTTTGAGCTGGACCTGCAAGTGATAACTTTGTCATAGAATGTGTTAATGAGTTATAAACTTCTATTGCATCACCAACTGCATAAATATCTACATCATTTGTTCTATAATTTTGATCTACTTTTATTGCTCCAGTTTCTCCAATTTCTAAATCTGCATCTTTAGCGAGTGTAGTTTCTGGTGACACTCCTATGGCCATCACAACAACTTTTGCATTGATTTTTTTACCAGATGCTAAAATTACTGCATCTTTTTCAAACTTTTCAACTTTATCGCCAACTACTAAATTTATACCTTTATCATAAATTTCTTTATGAAATATTTGAACCATATCATAATCAAAAGGTCTTAGTATTTGGTCGGTTGCCTCTATTAAAGATACATTATAGCCAGCATCTCTTAAATTTTCCGCTGCTTCCACTCCAATAAATCCGCCTCCAATTACCGCAATGTGTTGCGTTTCAAGTGACTTCACATATTTATTTAACTTATCAATATCTACAACATTTCTAATTGTAAAAATATTTACTTCTTCAATTCCTGGTATGTTTGGTACAATTGGCTTAGCACCTGGGGATAATACTAACTTATCATAAGTTTCTTTATATGTCTCTCCAGTTAGTAAATTTCTAATGTTTACATACTTTTCTTCTTTATTTATTGATAAAACTTCATTATTTACTCTTGCTTCAATTTTATATTGAACCATAAATTTTTCTGGACTCATTAAAACCAATTTGTCAGCTTCATCTATTATCCCACTTAAATGGTATGGGAGTGCACAATTTGAAAAAGATACATGAGGTCCTTTTTCAAACATTATTATTTCGTCTTCCTCACTAAGTCTTCTAAGTCTTGCTGCAGCTGATGCACCTCCTGCAACTCCTCCAACTATTAATATTTTTTTATTCATAATCAATACCCTCCTATTTTAATCATATTCAAATAAATAACAAGCCAACATGCTCGTCTATTTTCTTTTTGTTCCTACATATGAACCCATTCCACCAGAAACATTAATAACATCAAAACCTTGTTTTATGAGACTACTACATGCTCTTGCACTTCTTCCACCAGATTGACACATTATGTAATATTCTTTGCTTTTATTTAAATATTTATCTGGTTCATTTAAAAGTTGACCCATTGGAATATTTTTAGCACTCTTTATGCTTCCACCTTTATATTCATAATCTTCTCTAATATCAATTAATTCTACCTTTCCAATTAAATTATCAATATCATTTACATTAATAACTTTTCCTTCATCTCTCTTTAAAAATCCAAACATTTTAAATTCCTCCTCAAATTTCATCATAATTTTCTATTTATGTCTTTCTATAATTTTATTATATATTTATTCTTCCTAAATTTATGTAACTTAGTCACACATATATAATATAACCAAAAGAGAGGATAAACTATTTTTTAAAATTCATTAACTAGTTTTCTATATATATTTTCAAAGGCACTATTTTTTCTCCATATAAAATAGAAATCGTGATTTTTCTGTAAATCATCAATTTCTATTTTTTTCAAAGTTCCTTTTTCTAATTCATCCTTTACTGCAATTTCATATAAAAATGTTATTCCATCATTATTTTCCACTAAATATTTTATCGCATTAATGTTTCCAATTTCTATAACTTTACTAAAATCATTTATAGTTAGGTTTTGTCTTTCTAAGTTCTTTTCAAAAATATCTCTTGTACCAGATCCCTTTTCTCTTATAATCAATGTTTCTTGACGTAATTCGTCTAATGTATGTGGTTGTTTTTTTAATTCATAGTTTTCTCCAACAACGCAAATATACTTTTCCTTTGAATATACAACATAATCATATTCACTTTTTGTAAAATAGCCTTCGACTAATGCAAAATCAATTACACCATGCTCTAATTTATTAATAAGTTCTTTAGTATTTTCTACAATCATAGTAATTTTCATCTTATTATTTTCATTCAAATAATTGTGAAGTTTTGATGGTAATATAAATTCTCCAATTGTACGAGTTGCCCCAAATTTGAGACTTTGTATACCTAATTTTTCTTGAATAATTTTTTCTTTTAGATATTCATTATCATGTTTTATTGTCATTGCAGTTTGATAAAATATCTCTCCTGATTTAGTAAGCTTTATTTTTTTACCTTCATATTCAAAGAATTTTGTATCATAAGTTTTTTCTAAATATTTAATATGTTGTGATACTCCAGGTTGTGTAATACACAATCTTTCTGCTGCTTTAGTAAAATTCATATATTCGCAAACAGTTAAAAATGTATTTATTCTAAAATCCAACAAATTCATCACCTCTTTAACATAACCATAACATATTTTTATCATTACATAAAAATAAATAATTTTATATTATAGTTAAAATTTGCTAGTATATTATTAAAATAACAATTAAGAAAAGAGGAACTTCGATGAATTTTATCAAAAAAAATTACCAAGGTATATTACTTTGCTTTTTAATAGGTATTATAGCTTGGTTGCTTGGAAAAACTTTTTCAATTATAGGTGGTCCAGTATTTGCAATTTTATTAGGCTTAATAATTGCACTTTTCCCACGCAAGGATTACTTTGAAAGTGGAATTACGTTTACATCAAAAAAAATACTCCAATATGCTATTGTTCTACTTGGATTTGGAATGAACTTCATTCAAATATTTAAAGTAGGTGGTCAATCACTATTGATTATAATTTCAACAATTTCAACATCACTAATTGTTTCATATGTCACGAGCAAATTAATGAAGATTCCTTCAAATGTCTCTATATTAGTTGGTGTAGGATCTTCAATCTGTGGTGGATCTGCAATTGCTGCAACAGCACCAGTTATTGACGCTAATAATGATGAGCTTGCAAAATCAATTTCTATTATTTTCTTATTCAATATAATTGCTGCATTTTTATTCCCTGTTCTCGGTAACTTATTAGGGCTTACTGATATAGGTTTTGGAATGTGGGCTGGAACTGCTATAAATGATACTTCTTCAGTAGTTGCTGCAGGACAAACTTGGACAAGTTCTCATGGAAATGATGTAGCTCTAAATTATGCTACAATAGTTAAACTTACAAGAACTCTTGCTATAATTCCAATTACATTAATATTAGCTTTATACCGTTCTAAGAAAAATACAAACACTACTATTAAACTTTCTAAAATATTTCCATGGTTTATTTTATTTTTCTTATTGACTGCTATTATCAGTACAGTATTTAATTTGAGTACTAGCTTTACAAATTCATTAACTGAAGGTGGTAAATTTTTCATTACAATGGCTATGGGGGCAATTGGTTTAAATACTAATATTATAAAATTAATCAAAACTGGTGGAAAACCAATTATTATGGGGCTTCTTTGCTGGATAAGTATTGCTCTTGTTAGTCTTCTTATGCAACATGTTCTACATATTTGGTAATGTAATATGTGGCGCTAATTAAAATTTAAAGCTTAGAATTATTAGACAAACTCCAATAATTCTAAGCTTTCAAAATATTTACTATAATTTTTCTAAGCATACTCCTCACTTACACTTTAAATCTTTGTACAAATATATACCATATTCCCGCAGCCAAATAATGCTGCTTATGGTTTTATATATGCATATCCTTCACTTTGCTTATTTATCAGTTCTAAAACACCAACTGGAACAACATCTATAAAATAAATTAAATCCTCTTTTTTTATCTTATTAGCTATCAATGCATTATTACACGCTACAAATTTAACTCCATTACTATTTAACTTTTCTATAACACTTATATCTGAATTAAAATTAGAATCATAAAATTTAACTGCCTCTGAATTAGCTAAAACTTCAATACTATATTCATTAACATCTATAGCATCTAACAGATTACTAAGATTTTTTATTAATAGTTTCCATTTATCAAGTTCATCTACATGAAATATTACCTTATATGTCTGCATAAGAATTATCTCCTCTCCTATTTACTAAAATTAATTATAGTCATATGAAAGAAAATAACAATTCCAAATGTACTGTATATTGACTTGTTATTATTTTGATTATGCCTTATAACCAATTAATTTTTTAGGACATGCTGTTACGCACTTCCCACATTGTATACAATCTGGATGACTTAATGTATCACCTTTATAATCAAAAGGAACTAAACCTATTGGACATTTCTTTTCACAAATTTTACACGAAACACATGAAGATGATACATGTAATACTTTTTTACTTTTTCTAAATTTTGCTGTAATTGATGCTAAAGTTCCCATAGGACAAAAATTACACCAAGTTCTATGATTATAGAATAAAGATAATACTATACCAATTATAGTTGTTACAACAATCATTCTATAAAATACCATTCCAATACCATAAAGGTCACTGCTTTTACTTACTCCTGAAATAAACATTGCCATCATAATTGTCAATATTATAGCTCTAAAATAGTAAGACTTGAAAAACTTAGGTGGTTTTCTTTTATTGCTAAATTTAGAAACTACATTATCATAAAAATTTCCTCTTGGACATAAATTTCCACACCAGAATCTGCCCCGAACAATAGACACAATTACAGGTGCTATCATACAAACGACTGCCACTACAGCAAATCTTAAATCAAACATACCTAATGCTACAAATGCGATTAACAGTGTTAATGAATACTTTTTCCATAACTTTAAAAATCTTTCCACTAAAATACCCCCGACTTATTTTTTTTAATAAACATGTTCTAATTGTTTTTTTACATTGCTTATTTAGTTCTTTTTTATTCTATTCAAAATCACTATTATTATCTGTAACTTTATCACTCACATAAATAGTACTAGTATACATATGAAAAAAATGATAAGCCGTCACAAAAATTAAAGTAACAGCTTATCATCTATTGAGATTTGTTATAATTCTACTTCATTATTTAGAAAAAATCATTTCTAAAGATAACTAAATCATAAATACCCCAAAAGCTTTTTTTAAATTTAACTTATTCTAATTGTTAAAAATTTTAACGCAAAAAAAGGTGGGAATACTCTAATAGAGTTTCCTACCCCAGAAACTAAAATTACTTGAAATCAAATTATAAAATTCGTCCAACCGTGCCTAGTTATATTCATTTATATCTACGTCATTTATTTTGATTCCTCTGACAAGCACCTATATATTTCATCCAAGTTATATCTCATAGCTTCTATATAATCCTTCCCATCTTCTTTAGCTTCTAATGTTAATATTGGTACAACTTCTGCTTTAACTTCTTTTGCTAAAGTTTGCGAAACTTTTGGACTCGCTAATGATTCAGAAAAAATAGTCTTTATGTTATTTTCTGCACAGAACTTAATTAGGTCTTCTAATTGCTTTGGTGTTGGTTCACCCTCAGCAAATAAATTTTCTACTGATTTTTGGGTTAATCCAAAATCTCTACACAAATATCCAAAAGCAGCATGACCTGTTATAAAATTCTTTTTATCTAATGTATCAAATTTAGGTTTATATTCATTATATACAGTTTCTAATTC
>Ga0224516_1000385_pt1 | contig 10250 bp, 7 predicted proteins | sample IRFST0metaG_FD_179884 | JGI IMG/M metagenome (GOLD analysis project Ga0224516, IMG submission 179884) | Peat soil microbial communities from Stordalen Mire, Sweden - IR.F.S.T0 | ecosystem: Environmental > Terrestrial > Soil > Wetlands > Peat | place: Sweden: Norrbotten County, Stordalen Mire... | reverse complement strand
TGTCATAACTATTCCTCCTTAATATTTCTAAGTATATTATTCCAAAACTACCAACTGATTATGTAAAAAAACAGTAGATAGTTTTGTTTTTACACAAAACTATCTACTGTCCCTATATTTTAATATGCCTTAACTTCTAACTATACTTACAAGATTGTCATTAATATAAATTGATCCCGGAAAATTATTAATTAATGTATTGGCATAAGCCTTACTTTTTTCCTTATCTACAGTCTTATATAGTAGTGCTAACTCATATAATGTTTCTTGAGCATAGACTCCCTTTGGATATTGATTGTAATACTCTTCATATTGTATCAATGCAATTTGTTTATTTGATTCCTTTAACGAAGTACTTGCTCTATAAAATAATATATGTTCTTTTATACTGCTTCCTTCACAATATGTATATGCTTTATTAAATGAAGTTCTAGCATCTGCATAATTATTTTGGTTAAAATACGATAATCCATTTTCATAGAATTTAGATATTCCTTCATTTTTCATTAATTTAATAGCTTGCTTATATATGGCTAAATCCTCATTACTTATTGATTCTTCTTTAACATTTTTTAATTGCTCATATACTCCGTCTAAATCATTACTTTGTATTAATGCTGTTAGCTTTTGCTTATTAAAATTTGTATCTTCATCATCTTGTTTAGTTGCTTCCTTTGAAGTAGTATCCAAATTTACTTCCGCTTTTTCTTGAACTTCAGGATCTTTGCTTTTGTCTGACATAACATTATCTTCTATAACTTCATTACTTTTTATATCCTTTATATTATTAGCTAAGTTCTTATTTTTTAACTTTGATACTATTAAATATCCACCAGCTGTTATTGCCAAAATAACAAATAAACTTGTTATACCTATGAGAAATCCTTTGGGTGATTTTTTTGATTCTGAATACACTCCGTTTTCCCTTAATTCTTTTTCAATAATGTTTGCTGTAATTGCATTTTTATCTATACCCAATGCCTTATCTACATATTCTTTAGCTCTATAAAAATCACCTTTTTTTTGATAACACATTGCCATTCCTGTATTTACTTTAATTGCATTAAAATCACTTTCAGCACAACTCTTAAATAATTCTAGTGCCTTATCAACTTTTAATTGCTTTAGAGCCTGTTCTCCTTGCCTATATAAATCTATTCTTTTTTCATCAGTTATAGCATCTTTTATGTAATTTCTTGCAGTATCATCATTATTTAGCTCTTTATTCATTGTCCATACTGTAATTGCCTCACTTAAGTTTCCCTTTTGATATAATAATAACCCTTTAAAATTTAATACCTCTGGATTGTCCAATCCTTCTAATAATATTTCCTCACATATTTCTAACGCCCTATTAATTTTTCCTTTTTCATAATAATCCATAGCTTTATCATAAGCTTTCTTAACCTTCTTATTCATAAATATCCCCTTACCACTCTTAATCTAAAGTATTTCTTTCTCTTACATTATATCTTATTCAATGCTTATAATTAAATATTTAATCAAAGTATTTAATATGTTTTTCTATTTAAAAATTTTGTATCCTTTAGAACGCTTGAAGGCTATCTCAAATTCTTTTGAGATAGCCTTCAATATTATAATAAAATAATCTTATTCTTGTTCTAACATTATTTTCTTAGCATTTAAGATTGATGAAGCACTCATTGAGAATTCATCTAATCCATATTCAATTAATGTAGGGATAGCTGCTTCATCTCCAGCCATTTCTCCACACATTCCAACCCATTTGCCATGCTTATGAGCTCCATCTATAGTCATCTTTATTAATCTAAGTACAGCTGGGTGCATTGGATTATATAGATACGAAACTTTTTCACTCATTCTATCAGCAGCTAGAGTATATTGAATTAAATCATTAGTTCCAATTGAGAAGAAATCAACATGCTTAGCTAACTCATCTGCATAAACTGCTGCTGCAGGAATTTCAACCATAATACCCCATTGAGTATCTTCTGAATATTCTTTTCCTTCTACTTTTAATTCAGCCTTACATTCATCAACAACTTTTTTTGCTTGTTCAAATTCTTCTAGTCCTGAAATCATTGGGAACATAACTGCAAGATTTCCATAAATGGAAGCTCTAAGTAATGCTCTTAATTGAACTTTAAAGATATCTTTTCTATCTAAACAAAGTCTAATTGCTCTATATCCTAAGAATGGATTCATTTCTTCTGGTAATGGTAAATAAGGAAGAGTCTTATCTCCACCAATATCTAACGTTCTTATAACAACTTGCTTACTTTCCATCTTTTCAAGAACAAATTTATAGCTTTCAAATTGTTCATCTTCTGTTGGAGCACTCTCTCTATCCATGTATAGGAATTCTGTTCTAAATAATCCTACACCATCTCCACCATTTGCTAAAACTCCAAGAACATCTTCTGGTTGACCAATATTACCACAAACTTCAATTCTTCTACCTGATTTAGTAGTTGTTTTAACTTGTATCAATTTCTTCAATTCTTCTTGTTCATCTTGAAATTTTTCTTTTTTAGCTTTGTATTCCACCAATACTTCTTCTGTAGGATTTATAATTACATCTCCAGTTATTCCGTCAACTATAATCATATCTCCCGTTTTAACACATGTAGTTATGTCACCTAATCCAAGTACAGCTGGAATTTCTAAAGTTCTAGCCATTATTGCTGCATGTGAAGTTCTTCCACCAATGTTTGTAATAAATCCTACAACTTTAGTTCTATCTAATCCTGCTGTATCAGATGGAGTTAAGTCATGAGCTACAACTATAGTATTACTTTCATTTATTGCAAAAGACTCTCCTCCTTTACCTGCAAAATTTGATAATATTCTCTTAGATACATCCTTTATATCGGCTGCTCTTTCTCTCATGTATTCATTATCCATAGATTCAAATATAGCAACAAATGTATTTGTTACACTTTCAATTGCCTTTAAGCCATTTAGACTATTGTTTTCAATTTCACCTATCATCGCACCAGTAAATTCTGGATCATCTAATAATGTAATATGTGCTTCAAATACTTCTGCTTTTTCTGCACCCATTTCTTTTTCTGCTTTAATTTTAATAATCTCTAATTGTGCTTTAGAATCATCTAATGCTTTTTGCATTTTTTCCTTTTCTGCACCTATATCTGCAATTTTAGCGTCACTTATAACTATTTCTTCATGTTCTTGTAAAAATACTTTTCCTATTGCATATCCTTTAGAAGCAGCAATACCTTTTCTCATAATATGGAACTCCTCCTTGATTGTAAATTTTATTATAAATTTTATTAATTTTACATTTAATTATATCGATAAATACTCTTTAAATACAAACCCTTTTCATTATAACATAATTCACAAAAAAATTAACTTTATTTAACCATTTTTTTATGATTTTTTACTAGTCAGACATAATAACCACTCTTGTTATTAATTTTTTCCTATTTTTTTGATATTTAATGAATTAAATTTACAAATCATCAACTAAACTTGTCGCTTTTGCGTAAGCTGTCGACCTTGCTTCAAAAAAATCCGTCTTCACAGAATTTGCATTCGACAAACTATCTATCCATAAAGCTGGATTTTCATTATACCCTTCAAATAATGGTTCTAAATTTATTTCTTTCAGTCTTTTATTTCCTAAGTATTTTATATAATCTTCTATTAATTTTTTATTTATCCCTTGTATTTTATCTCCTATAACGTAATGACCCCAAAGAATTTCTTGCTCAACACCATTTCTCATCATTTCGCATAATTCATCTTTTACCTCTTGTGTAAATAATTCAGGATTTTCGACTTGTAATTCCTTTATAATTTTTCTAAAAAGCCACAGATGAGTATTTTCATCTCTGTTTATATATCTAATTTCTTGTGCTGATCCTGGCATCTTACCATTTCTCTCTAAATTATAAAAAAACATAAAGCCCGAATAAAAATATATACCTTCTAAAATATAGTTAGCCATAAGTGTCTTTAATAAATTATGATCTGTAGGATTGTTTATAAACTCATTATACAAGTCTCCTATAAACTTATTTCTATTTAAAAGCACCTCATCATCTTTCCATTGATAAAGTATATCATTCCTTTTTTCAGGTGAACATATACTATCAAGCATATAGCTATAACTTTGCGAATGTACTGCTTCTTGGAAACTTTGAATGGTCAAACAAAGATTAATTTCACTTGCTGTAATATAGCTATTTATATTGCTCAAATTAGCTGTTTGAATAGAATCTAAAAATATTAGAAATGATAATATCTTATCGTATGCAATTCTCTCTTCATCTAATAAATTTTGATAATCCTTTAAATCTTGAGACAGATTAACTTCTTCGGGTATCCAAAAATTATTCATGCTTTGTCTATACCAATCTGAAACCCAATTGTACTTCATATTATTAAAATCATTTAAATTTGTAGTATTACCATTTATAATTCTCTTTTTATTAATATCTCTATCTCCAAATTCATTAAAAAGAGGTTTCTTATTTATCTTCATATTGGTTCTCCTCATATATTCTTATATTATTATTAAAATTTCTTTCACATTCATTTCTTTAGTAAATGATTATCAAACATCAGCTTTCACTTTGCATAAGTTCTACTCCACAAATACACGCTTGGGACTCTCTAAATGAAACTCGACTCGTATTCACTCCCTGTGGAAGTTCGAAGAACGAAATATAAAATGCTCGAAGAGAAAGTTCATGTCTCCAAATATAAAATTTGGACATTCACTTTTCGATTCTCACTTCAAATTTGGACTCTCACTTATCTACTTAAGCTGAACATGTTTCACAATCAGTTACTTCAAGAGACTTGGATCTAACGTAGTAAATCGACTTAACCCCACTTTTACACGCCTCTATATATAAATTCATTATTTGTCTCATAGTATAATTATTTGTTATATATAAATTAAAAGATTGACCTTGATCTATATGTCTTTGACGTATTCCATTCATTTTAACCGACCAAGATTGTTCTATATTATATGCAGAATTATAGTACCAATAATTATCTTCCGAAAGATTTGGTGCTGTCTTCGGAATTATACTTCCTTTTTTCTCATCTAAATAAAATCTAGCCATAATTGGATCAATACCTTCTGAAGTTCCTGCAATAGTTGCTGTTGATCCATTTGGTGCAATTGCTATTAAATATCCATTTCTCATCCCAAACTCATGTACTTCAGCACTTAATTCAATCCATTTATTATTTTTATAATCTCTTAATTCAAAATAACTTCCATTATCCCAATCAGAGCCATCAAATAATTCATAACGACCTTTTTCTTTTGAGATTTTCACACTAGCCTTGATTGCATAATAATTTATTTTCTCATAAACCTTATCTACAAATGCTTTATGAGCCTCTTCAGTCCAATGTATCTTATTATTAGCAAGCATATGATGATATCCACTCGTTCCAAGTCCTATTGCTCTATATTTTTTATTAGTAATTTCAGCAAAAGGAACAGAATAATAATTTAAATCAATGACATTATCCATAGCTCTGATTTGAGTTTCTATAACATATTCCATTTCCTCATCATTGCTTACATCTATATTTCCAAGTACAATAGATGAAAGATTACATACTACAAAATCTCCTGGTATTATTTTTTCAACTACAGAATAACCATCCTTATCTTTTATAATTTCACTCTTTTGAATTTGCATAGGACTCATATTTTGCATTATTTCACTACATAAATTTGAAGAATATATCATACCTTTATGTTTATTAGGATTCATTTTATTAGCGGTATCTCTATAGAAAGCAAATGGAGCTCCTGTTTCAGCTGCACTTTTTATTATTAACCTTACTAAATCTTTCACTGACATTATTCTTTTCTCTATTCTTTCATCATTTACACAGTCATAATACTTTTCTTCCCATTCTGTGCCATAAAAATCTTCTAGATTATATCCTTTTGCACTTTTAATCTCATGAGGACACATCATATACCAATTAGAATTTATATTATTTTCTGCAAGTCTCCAAAATAAATCTGGATAACAAAGACCTGGAAATACATCATGAGCTTTTTTTCTATCATCTCCATTATTAGTTCTTATTTGAAGAAATTCAGGAATATCCTTATGCCATGCATCAAGCCATATTGCAACAGAACCATTTCTAACACCTAGTTGATCTACAGCTATTGCAGTATCATTAAATAACTTAACCCATGGTATTATTCCTCCAGATGCACCTTTAAATCCTCTAATTGGAGATCCTAATGCTCTAATCTTACCCATATAAATCCCCATTCCCCCACCAAACTTAGATACCTTAGCAAAATTATCAAGAGATTTATAAATACCCTCTAAACTATCTTCTACAGAATCAATAAAACATGAACTTAATTGATAAAATGGCTTTCTTGCATTAGACATAGTTGGTGTTGCCATCGTTGCTTTTAATGAGCTTAACACATCATAAAATCGCTTTGCAAAGTACACCCTATTTTCTTGATTTTCTGGAATTGCAAGATGCATAGCTATTCCCATAAACATCTGTTGGGGAAGCTCTATAGGATTTCTATTATAATCTTGAACTAAATATCTATTGGCTAAAAGATTTATTCCACTATAATTAAATAGAAAATCACGCTCCACTTTTATTTCTTTTTCTAATTCTAAAATATCTTTTTTTGAGTAATTCTCAAGAATATATTCTCCATAAAGACCTTTCTCCGTTAAATCTTGAATGAACTCATAATAATTCTTATATAAATCTTCATTTCCATTTAAGTTTCTAATTACCCTAATCTTGCCGTACAGCTCATAAGTATACATTTTTGCTGCTGCATATTGCCAATTGGGTTCCATATCAGTTGTTAACTCTAATGAAACTTGAATTAATGATTTTCTTATTTCATCACTATTCATACCTTCTCTTATAATGTTATCTAACGCAGTTAATAATTTCTCTTCAGTATAAGTCCCTTCCTTATCTTTAATTCCACAAACAGCTTCTTTACATAATTCATTCAAGACTGACATTTTGCATCTCTCCCACTATATATTGTGTTTTTTACACACATATCTATTTTTTCATACAATATATTGTATATTATAATTGCTACTATAATAATTGTAAAACTCCAAAATCAATAGATATATATGCAAAAAGTAGTTAATCTTTAATTTTGCATAGACTAACTACCTAATTGATAAGTTTTATTTATTAATATTTTTTATCCTTTTTTTATAGGAAGCATGAAATAAAGTTTAAACATATCACCTTCCTTTTTTATCGTAATTTCTCCACCATGAAGCTCAACTATGCTTTTAGTTATCGCAAGTCCTAGTCCAGATCCTTCAACCTTTGAATTTCTAGATTTGTCACCTCTTGCAAATCGTTCAAACATTTCTTCTTCATTAAAATCCATTTCATAATTTGAAACGTTCTTCACTCCAATTTTTACATATTCATTCTCCAATTTAATATTAATGTAAACCCTAGTATCATTTAATGAATATTTCAAAGCATTAATTATTACATTTTCTAGGGCTCTAGACATTAACTTACCATCAAGTTCCATATATATTGCATCTTCTTCTGTTGTTACTTTAAAAGAAATGTTTTTTTCTTCATATAATGTACTATATTCACCTATTCCTTGATGTATTAAAGATAAAATATCTATTAAATCTCTATTTAATTTAATTTTTCCACTATTTATTTTTGACATTTCAAATAAATCTTCAATTAAAATTTTTAATTTTAAAGATTTTCTTTCTAATATTAATAGGTACTCTGCTCTTTCGTCCTCTGTTATATCACCACTTTTTAATATATTTACATAATTTATTATCGAAGTTAATGGTGTCTTTAAATCATGAGATACATTAGATATTAATTCAGTTTTTAATTTTTCATTATGCACACCATTTTCTAAAATTTGTTTATACCCAGCTTTTATTAAATTAATATTTCCAGCTAATTCTTTTATTGCTTTAGAGCCCTCAAGTTTAATATCTTCTTGTAAATTTCCTTCATTAACTTTTCTAAGTGCATCATTTACTACAATTATATCCAAAGTCTTTTTTAATGCATACATCATGGTTATAAATAATATGGTTATAACGAATACACTTCCTTTAAATGGATATGTCTGAAAAAACTTAACAAATATGTTCTTTTCATATCCGCCAGTTGCAAGAAAATATAAATATGCAATTAATAACATAATTACTAATGTTATAGACATTACCATTGTCTTTCGTGTTTCCTTATAATGAAATCCATTTTTAATTACAAAAATCATATCATTAATATAATGTGATTGAATTCGGGGGGCTTTAGGATTTCTTTTTATTACAAGAATAACTTTTAAAATAAACCCTATATATACAATAATCAAAAAAATTAGTCCTAATGCATTACTTTTTATTTCATTAGTTGCTAAATTCCGTTGTACTTTATTTATCTGAATATAATCCCCTAGCGTTGAAAGTAAAATTAATGATATTATTGCTATTATTGCTATATCAATTAAGTATATACTACAAAAAAATGTTTTAAGCTTCCTTCTCAATCTTATATCCAATCCCCCACACCACCTTAATATATTCAGGCTCTTTTGTGTTAATTTCTATCTTTTCTCTTATCCTTCTAATATGTACAGTTACAGTATTTTCACTCTTATAAAATATCTCATCCCATACATTTTCATATATTTCTTTTATTGAAAATACCTTACCTGCATTAGAAGCTAATAAATAAAGTATCTTATATTCTGTAGCAGTTACCTTAATCTCTTCATCTCTTAATGTAATTCTTTTTGCAATAGTATCTATAACTAAATCCTTAACTTTAACAACATCTTTGCCTTCTTCAACACTTAATGGCTTTTCATATCGCCTTAGTTGTGATTTAACTCTTGCAACCAACTCTAGATGATTAAATGGTTTTGTTATATAATCATCTGCACCTACATTTAATCCTAATATTTTATCTGAATCTTCACCTTTTGCTGACAACATTACTATAGGTAAATTTTGTTTTTCTCTAATTTTCAAACAAGTTCTTATTCCATCAAGTCTTGGCATCATTATATCTAATACAATTAAATGTATCTTTTCTTTCTCAAGAATATCTAAAGCCTCTAATCCATCTTCTGCCTTAAATACTTTTAGATTTTCCCCCCTTAAATATATTTCAATAGCATCTCGTATTTCCTTTTCATCATCAACTACCAATACATTGAACATACTACATCCTCCTAAAATTTCATTTTAAATATTTCATCTAACTATTTATTCCTCGTCATATTATTGTATATGCACTTCTAGTTTCTAGTTTCTAGTTTCTAGTTTCTAGTTTCTAGTTTCTAGTTTCTAGTTTCTAGTTTCTAGTTTCTAGTACTAATTATATACTGCTTTTTTAAAAGCTTCAAAATTCTTAACTGGATCAAAGTCATGTTCTGTTTTGGCAACCTCTTTTACCCCATCATCCATTTGTATTGCTTTATTTAAATATTTCATTGTATTATTTATATCTCCTCTTCTTCCATAAATAGATGATATCCCATAATAACTCCAAACATATTCTTCAACCTCTAAATCATTATTATACCACTTTAATGCCTCATCCATATTTTCATACAATTCATATGTAAGTGCTTTATTAAATCTTGCATAACCATAATTTGCATCAATTTCTAATGACTTATTTATATCTTTCATTCCCCCATCATAATCTCCATTATAAGCCTTAGCAATTCCCCTTATATTATATCCCATAGCATTGCTTGGAAATTCATTTATAAGATCATTAGCTTTACTAATTGCATCCGCATATTCATGAGAAAAAAATAATCCGTATGCTTCATTATATAAATCATTTTCCTTCTTTGAGTAAATCTTCTTATCATTAGTGGTACTAGTAATACCTATATCTTTATTATTAATTTCTTTATCTTGATTGATTATATTTTTCTTATCCTCATCTTTTTTATCTATAGTTTTTCTTTCCTCTTGTTGGTCTTTATTATCAATTTTATTTTGTATACTTTTCCCATTTTTATTATGTTCGTAAAACAATAACCCTATTGTCACTATAACTAAAATTATCAACAGTATATTCTTATTTCTGTCTTTTCCTGGTAGATTAATTCTATTCATATTTTTCTCCTTTTTTATACTTGTTTTAACTTTAGTAAAAAATCTATTAACAAATACTATACTTCAAAAATCATATTACTATAACTAATAAATTTGATTAATTGAAACTTTAAATATAAA
>Ga0224516_1000384_pt1 | contig 10281 bp, 9 predicted proteins | sample IRFST0metaG_FD_179884 | JGI IMG/M metagenome (GOLD analysis project Ga0224516, IMG submission 179884) | Peat soil microbial communities from Stordalen Mire, Sweden - IR.F.S.T0 | ecosystem: Environmental > Terrestrial > Soil > Wetlands > Peat | place: Sweden: Norrbotten County, Stordalen Mire... | reverse complement strand
AAATAAGTTCTTACATATATAATGAGTTAAATATAGATATTCAAGGTGCTATGAGAAGAGATCATATCATTAGATTTCTTGACACTGTTGATAAATTAAAGGGGGATGATATACAAGCCAATTATTACATAATAATTTTAGGTATTGACGTAAATAGAAAAGCTACATTTAGACCTATGGGAAATTACATATTAAGTAAAATATTTAATGGTAATAAAAATAATATGGAAATATTTTTGTGTGAATTAAAAGAGATATTATCACAGTATTATGCTTATTTATACATTCCTGTTGAACAAAACGTTGATTATATACTTAAAGTTGAAGCGAAACAAATGCAAATTTTAATGGATAAGAATGTTTTAGAGGAAATAGATAAAGCATTAGATACCAAAGTAGAAATTAATGGCAAAAACAAAACTATATTAAAATTTTTAAATGAACATCTTAATATATTTATGACAAGTGTAAACAATTCAATTCAAACCATTAATGGTAACTACAGCTATGATTCACAAGCATTTACAAAGAAAAATCTTACAGCATCAGATATAAGGGATAAAATTTTAGAAGCTTATTTTAAAAAGAGAACATTGAAATATAATAATAGAGAAATAAATGAGCTAAGTTCTGGAGAGCAAAGAAAAGCATTAATTGATATTGCATATGCTTTTTTATCTAATAATGAGCAAAAAGATAAAAAAATTATATTAGCAATAGATGAACCAGAAGTATCTTTAAATGTATCTAATTGTTTTTCACAGTTTGAAAGATTGGAAGAATTAGCGAATAAATATAAGAATCAAGTATTAATAACAACTCATTGGTATGGATTTTTACCTATAATAAAAGACGGAAATTTATATTATTTAGATCATAACAATGAAGAATTTGAATTGAAAGAGTTTACATTTTTTAATTATTTGACAGAGAGTAGAGTGTTTCCAGACAATGTTGAATTTAAAAGTATGTTTGATCTATCAACAAGTATATTAAGTTATATAAGAAGCAATCATGATAGTAGATGGATAATATGTGAAGGTAGTAGTGACAGGATATATTTGGAAAGTATTTTAGATAAAGATGAATACAAGATTTTACCAATAGGCGGATGTAGGCTAGTAGCAAATTTGTACAATTTATTGGTATCGCCTATGAATATAGAAAATAAAGATGGAAAAAATAGAGTTCTGTGTTTAGTTGATACAGATGAAATAAAAACAAATTTTGAGGGATGTATTCCTAAAAAGTCATCTGTTCAAATAAGAAGATTGCAAGTATCAAATAAAAATGGAATAAACACAGTAGAATTAGTTAATCCATTTAGTGATGGACAATGGTATTCTAAGACTGAGATAGAAGATTGTTTAAATCCAAATTTATATTATAAAGCTATTAGCATAGTTATTGACAAAGAAGAAGATATTAATATACAAAATATTTTTAATAGATTTAAGTACGATGAACAAGCAAAGTTGTCAATAATAGCAGGAGATTATTCAATACTAAAGCCGTTAGACATTGATGCATATAAGGAAAAACATAAAATTATTGAATTTTTAGGAATGGGTAATATAAAATTTAGAGTAGCTAGTGAATATGCAAAATTGAATTATATAAGTGAAAATTTGGCTTGTGACTTACATAAAGTAATAGACGATATATTTCAATAAATTAATCTAAAAATAGGATAAAACAGATAGTAATATGTTTTATGAACTATGAATAATAAGTGAAAATATAAGTGCTAACAGTGATATTAACAATATACTTGTTGTAAATAGTGACATTAAAATAAAGATTTTAATTATTCATATACCAGTAAATATTGTGAAGGTTAGATGTTTATTGTATTTGGATTGAGGACACGGACAAAGCATTTCTTAATAAGTGAAAGATTGGTTAAAATGCAAGAGCGTATTAATTTCTAGAACGCTATACAAATTTAATTTAAATTTTAATTAAAGAATATATTGAATAACAGACTTTAGACGTAAGATGTGTACTGGAATAAAAATTTGGAGGAACATGACATGGCTAAAACTAATAGTACAATTATTAAAGAACTTGATAAAAATTCTGAGAAAATATACTTCATTCATTATTCCTGTCAAAACCTGAGCGATGATAATGAAGGATACTCTCCACGAATCACATCAATAGCAGTTATGCATATGACTAGCGACCAGATGTATAGTTTTTCAATGCATTTAATTGCTGAAGAATTAAAAATTTCTAGGGAAGAGATATTAGATAATTATGATAAAATTGAAGAAACTATGTTAAAGCGTTTTTTTGAGTTTGCAGAAACTAGAGATAATGATTCAATATGGATTCATTGGAATATGACAAATATTAACTTTGGATTTGAGACTCTTGAGCATAGATATAGAGTTCTAACTGGAGATACACCATTCCATATAAGTGAAAAATTTAGATATAATATTTCAAAGCTTATTGAGAATCGTTATGGATCAAAATATGCTAAGAATCCTAAAATGCTGAATTTGATGGAGTTAAATGGTGGGCGACAAAGAGATTTCTTAAAAGGTGTTGAGGAAGTTAGTGCATACAAGGCTAAAGAGTTTGTTAAATTGCATAACTCGACCATGTGCAAAGTTAAATTTTTCAAATCTGTTTTTAATAAATTGGTTACTAATGTACTAAGAACAGAAACTAATCAATGGAGGTATAAGACTAACGAATTATATCAGAATCCTGTAGTTCAAGTCTTATCAATAATAGGGGTATTTGGAACTATTATCTCTTTAATACTATCCATTGTACAACATTCATAAAAAAAGTAGAAAAATTATGAAGAGTAAAGGATAACGTTAAAATAGTTTTAATGTTTAAACTTCCAATTATTCATATACCCATTAGGCTAATAACAGGTAGTTAATGTATATAAATATATTTTTATTTAAAAATATATTTAAGTTAAAAAAATTAGAGGAGAATAAAATATTGAGAAGTAAAGTTTTGTGCTCTACAGGAGCATTTGTAGGAAGAGTAAATGGAAGAAATTATAAGTTAATCATAGAAAATGCAAAGAAAATTCATTGTGATGGATTCGAATTCATGCTATATCCTTCATGGTATGAAGTGATGGATCAATTAGTATACGACTTAAAATCTACGGATATTGCATTTCCTATAGTACATGTAGATAAGCAAGTTGGTGACATGATAAGTCGTAATGAAAATAATGATATTGAATCTGCGTTAGAGATATTTGATAAGAATTGTAGAATAGCAAAGGTATTAGGGTCAGAAAAGCTTGTTTTGCATTTATGGGGAGGGATTCCATCGGATAGAGATATAAATAACAATATTGAGCAATTTGAAAAACTTAATGCGATTTCAAAAAGCTATGATTTGCTTCTTACAGTTGAAAATGTTGTTTGCAATCAACAAAATCCTATGATACATTTACAATCATTACAACGATGCTATCCCAATATTTCTTTTACCTTTGATACTAAGATGGCGGCATTTCATAGTCAGCTCCCATTGGTTTATGAAAATGAATGGGAGTGGTTGTGGGAAGGGAATCATATCAGACATTTGCACATTAATGATTATTGTGGGGGGCACATGGATTGGGAATGTTTAAAGGCATTACATATAGGAGAAGGTAATATCGATTTTGATAAATTCTTTGCATTTTTAAGAAGCAAAAGCTATTCAGATACAATTACAGTAGAATCTACTTCTATGAGGAAAGATGGAAGTATAGAGATAGAAAAGTTAAATCGTAGCCTTGATTATATTTACGAAAAATTGGAGGGGTGATGTATTCTTTGATATATTAAATGATGAAAGTGAAAAAAACTTGAAAGAAGCTATATTAAAAAAATATATGCTACATATCATAAGTGAATGATAAATTTACTAAAATTGGATAGTGAATTAAAATGGAAGAACTTACCGTATAAAAAATAATATGGTAAGTTTTATTTAATTGTTATAAAATATAGATATAATCTTGAATAGAATATGAGAACGAACAGAAGTTATTTAATTTTAATTGGAGAGTGATATTATGAATACGAATACAATGAATAGAGAAATGCTCAATATTCTCTGTGCAAAGTCTGTAGGTATGGCTTTAAGCGACAATTTGCACAGAGATAAATATTTAGTCGCACTGAATAAATAAGTTCATACATATACAGGTTTTGCTTCCTTAGCTTTAATAGTAAATTTAAGGAGCTGAACTTTATGAAATATGTAAGAGTTGAAAGAATTTTACCAGAGAATTTAATTATAGAAATTCAAAAGTATATTCAAGGTGAATATATATACATTCCTTGTCACCCTGAAACAAGAAAAAAGTGGGGAGAGAAATCTAAAAATCGAGATTATATAAATAAAAGAAATGAAATAATACGCAGTAAATTTATAGGTGGACAAACGATTAGTAATTTGGCTGAAGAATTTTTTCTCTCAGACAGTAGTATTAAAAAAATTGTATATAAAAAGGACAAATAATTTAAAGCTACTACTCATGTGATGGGTGGTAGCTTTTGTACAAAAAACAATATAGAAATATCTATTATCTTTCATGTAAATGCATAGAAGTATTAAAATAATATTGAAGACATTATTCTATTTGTTTAATTGTCAGATATTTATCATGGACAAGTAGTGGTGTTAATTATTTTTTGGAAGGGGTAAATATTTTGAGTATTACTTTTAGGTATTATACAGATGATGATTTTTTAAAATTGGAAGAAATTATTTTAGCAAGTTATGCATGGGGAAATCCACAATGGGGATTCAGCCGTCATGAGTTTTGTCGTGGAGTTCATAGTGCATGGGCGAATGTAAAAGATAACTGGAGACATACTGTTGGGATGTGGGAAGAAGATGGCAATATTATATCAGCAGTTATATCGGAAGGCGTATGGAATTTAGAGGTATTTTTCCTTTTTGATTCTTTGGAAAGGCAAAGAGATGAAAAACTCCTTGAGAAAATGTTTCATCATGCAGAAACTCATTTATCTTGTTTTACAAAAGATTATAAAAACAAAACCAGATATTTACATTTGGTAGTTCCACCAGAATATGATTTGGTTAAAAATATATTGAAAGAGAGAGGATATGTGTTATCACAAAATACAGGGAGGTCATTAATACTTCCATTTTCAGGAAAGAAATTTGCTACTTTACTACCAGAGGGATATACCATAGCTGATGGAAATCAAACACCAGACTTTTTCCTTTCTAATACCCATATGTTTTCCTTTAACTATACACTTCCGACTGCAGAAACTGGTGAAATAGGATTTCATGATTTAAGAAAAATGCCAGGATATAAACCAGAACTTGATTTGTGCGTATTGGATGAGGAAGGCAAACCAGTGGGGATTGCTATTATTTGGTACAATGAAAAAATGCCATATTGTGAATTGGAGCCACTTGGAGTTGTGTGGTGGTGTAGACGAAAGGGAATAGCAAGAGCTTTGATATATGAAGCTGCCAACCGTGTTATGAAGCTGGCACCAAAGTGTAGAGGAATGCTTGGAGGAGACCAACAATTTTATTGGGATTTAGGCTTTAAAGTCGAAACAATTGATGAAATTTGGGAGTGGAGTAGAAAATTTTAATAGTATGTAATTTTCAATAAAAGTGCAACAATTAAGGTTTTGTAGTTACTACAATCTTGTTTTATAAAGTAAACTTAATATTACTTATAAACTACTAGGGGGAGAAGCTGTGGAGGCATATATAAAAAAGAAGTTAGAAGAAAGAAATGATAGAATAATTGAAGCGATTATCAAAAAGGCAGAAAATGTCTGTCCAGGAGCAATTGCCTTAATAGGAATTGCAGGTTCGTTTCATTCGGGTGACATATATGAAAAATCTGATTTGGACTTGTGTATAGTTATTAATGATGACAGTGCTTGGAAAGTAGCATCGTGCTTTATCTTGGAGGATGTGGCTTTCGATATATATTGCACTCCTTGGAGCGGACTTGAGGAAATGTCAGAATATAATAATCCGTATATTACAAAATTAATTGAATTAGATATTGTCTATTGTTGTGATGATAAATACATGCAGAAATATATGGAGTTAAGGTCAAAGGTTACAAGTAAACTAAATCAGGTATATTCAATAAAAGATAATGAGAAAGCCGAAAAATTTGTTGATGAAGCAAGTAAAGAATATGCTAATATAATGCTGAGTAGTAAATGTGGAGAATGTAGATATGCAGTAGCAGGGATGTTATATTATATTGAGTTTGCTATTTATATGTATAATAAGGCATATATAAAAAGAGGCATTAAGAGAATTCCAGAAGAAATTTCTATGATGAAATGTCTTCCGATAGGTTTTGATAAATTATATTGGAAATTAACCAAAGCAGAGAGCGTTGAAGTGGCCAAAGAAATATCAACGATGTTAATGAAAGCAGTAAAAGAATTTGCAAAGCAAATGAAAGATAAAGTTATTTCAAAAAAGGAAATCTCAGAAGATGCTATTAAGGGTACATATGAAGAAATTTATTCTAATTGGAAGAATAAAATGTATCATGCTGCTAATAAAAATGATACCTATTTATCATTGATGACAGCCGCAAGTTGTCAACAATTCTATGACCAGATGTACAGCAAATACAATATTGACAGTATAGACCTTATGAAAAACATTACAGCAGATAAATTAACTCTGTCGGCAGAAGCATTTGACAATGCAATGGAAGAGTATAAAAAGAACTATGACAGACTAGGAACTGAGATTAAATATTACAAAGATTTGAATGAATTTGAAAGAAAGTACTTAGGATAAAATAAATCGGGTGAAAATTATAGCAAATATTCGTATAGATGAACCTCTTTATCTGACGCAAAATATACACATTAAATAAAGCAGCTATGCTGCATACAAAAACTTCTCATCTGATCTTTGATTTTTTATTTTATTAATGTTTCTAAGAATGAATATAAATAAAGGAGAATACAACTATGATTATATTACTCGGTGGAGTTAGTTCTACTGGAAAAACACTAATGTCTCAAAAATTACTTGAAAAATATAAAATTCCATATTTATCAGTGGATCACTTAAAAATGGGAGTGTTTAGAGGTGATAGTAATTGTGGTTTTACTCCCATGGATAGTAACGAAGTGATTGGAGAGAAATTATGGCCAATAATTAAAGGCATTATTATGACCAATATTGAAAATGACCAAAATATAATTATAGAAGGTTGTTATATATTACCTAACTTTGTTAAGGATTTTGAAAGAGAATATTTAGATCAAATCGTATCTGTATTCATAGGTTTTTCAACTGATTATATAAAAGAAAATTTCACATCAAATATTATCAAACATAGAAATGCCATAGAAAATCGTCTATCTAAAGAGGACAGGCCTATAACTCAATTTATCAATGAACATGATGAATTAAGAAAACAATGTATAGAAAATGGTGTTCAACATTTTGAGATTAACAGTAATTATGAAAAAGAAATACAAAGAGTTTATGATTTTATAGAAAATAGCATAGATAAAATGAATCGTAAAAACAATCATTGTGAGTAAGTAATCAGAAGTTATACTTGATAATTTAGAGGGATTTGAAGAGAAAATAAAATAGTTTTAGATTAGAACAATAAAACACCTATAGAAATATAGGTGTTTTATTGTGCGATAAAAAAACTTAAATAGTAGTTAATAAAAAAAATATTAACTTCACTGTAATTATATTAAGTGAAACATATATCTTAAATAGAAGGTATTGAATATGCCTAAAATAATTTAAGGGGAATGATGGATATGAGAGAAAGAAAATATATAAAATTTAGAGTTGATATGTATGACGATACTAAATTTAAAATAATTGATATGAAACCTGAAAGAGATCTTATTCACTATATTTGGACTAGATTTGTAACTTTAGCAGGAAAGGTTAATTTAGAAGGTGAGTTATATGTTTCTAAAAACATACCATATACAATAGAAACTTTAGGAATAGAATTTAATAGAGGGGAGTATCAAATTAAATTAGCATTGGATGTGTTGATAGAATTAGAAATGATTGAACTTACTTTGGATAATATTTATAGAGTGAAAAATTTTGTAAAGCACCAAAATATCAAGGTGAATGAAAATATAAAAAAGGAAACAGAAAACATTGGGAATAATGATGTGGGTAATTTAGAAATTAGTAACAGAGATATTAAGAAAATTGATGATAAAATAAGTAATAAGAAAATCAACAATTTGCAGGATAACATTCCTATACTTTTAGAAGAGAAAAAAAGTAAGAAGAACAAGGATATACCCCCTGAGGATATAGAAGAAAATGAAGATAATGAAATTATTTGTTTTTATGATGGTGATGTAGAAAGACCTTTAGGCGCCGGAGAAAGTGTCGTTGAGGCTTGGTCGTTTTGATTGCCTGATTTTGAGATGATATTTCATTGTTAGATAAGAAATAGAGATTAATATATAGATGTATTAATATGTGATACTTTGTAAAATATGTTATAATAAGCGCGATAATAACAGTTTTAAATTTAATTATAATTGGATTTAAAACTAAAAATAGCATTTTAGTACTTAGTAGGAGACGGGAGTTGAAATCATATGAAAAAATTTATAATAGCAATATTAAACATGCTGATAATAATAACTATGCTCGTTGGATGTGCTGATTTTATTCAAAAACCATCTGAGAATTTACAAGCTAGAAAGAATGACACAATAGAAAATATTGATAATAATACAAATGGGAAGATTATACTTGAACCTACTATACCCAAATGGTCATTAGAGCAGACTACAGGTGCAGACATGGTAGATATTGATTATGCATCTGATGGTATTGTAATATTTCATGGGTGTTTTGGTCTTTTTGTATATGATTTAAATAAATTAAGCATTATGCGTAGTCTGGATTTGAAACCAATTAATTGTAGTTATACACAAGGCGATTCATATTGTGAAGTAGAAGTGAGTAAAGATGGTAATACTGTACAGTTGCATTCTATGGATAGTAAAAAAATGTATATATACTCTGTGCCTGACAATACTTTGTGTGAAACAAACTATAGCCATATGGAAAATTCTTTTCAAGGTCAACTTGTAGAAACAGGAAAAGCCATTGGTAAGCATAATGGATCATTAAGTTATTTTTCAGTTCATTTTGATTCTGGAGAATATGGATATTTAACTGCTAAAGGAACACTTGGAACACTAGATTATATACGTGGTGACAAAAGATATTCATTGTTCAAAACAGTTGAGTAATATTGTATTTGTAAAGTATGTCACAACAAATCAATGTAAAGCTTTGCCTAATATGTGTTATTGACTTAACTAAGGTATTAATGTAATATAACAAGGATAAGTATGTTATAATTGGGAGTGAAGACATGAAAAATATTATAACAAAAGTAATCTCGGATGGAATTGCAGAGGAAGTCGGGATTGAGGTAAATGATGTTTTACTATCTATTAATGATAATAAAATAAATGATATTATAGATTATAAGTTTTTATCGGCAGATGAAGAAATCATTTTAGAAGTAGAAAAGGCAAATGGAGAGATTTGGGAGATTGAAATTGAAAAAGAATATGGTGAGGATTTAGGCATAGAATTTGGTGGCGGTATAATGGATATAGCAAAATCATGCAGCAATAAATGCATATTTTGTTTTATAGATCAGCTTCCAAAGGGAATGAGAGAATCATTATATTTTAAAGATGATGATTCAAGATTATCTTTTTTGCAAGGTAATTTTGTTACATTAACTAATATGAAGGATGAAGATATTGATAGAATAATTCAATATCAAATAAGTCCAATAAATGTATCGGTTCATACAACAAACCCAGAACTTAGAGTTCAAATGCTTAATAACAGATTTGCTGGCAATGTTTTTGAGAGAATGAAAAGACTAGCAGATGCCGGAATTATAATGAATGCCCAAATAGTTTCAGTTCCAGGAATAAATAATGGAGATGAACTTGAAAGAACAATAACAGATTTATATACATTATATCCACAGATTTCAGATGTGGCAGTAGTACCAATAGGTATAACTAAATTTAGGCAAGGCCTAAAACAGGTTAATACATATACAAAGGAACAATCTATAGAAGAAATTGACAGAGTTAAAAAACTTCAAGATATATATATGAAAGAAGTAGAAAAACCATTTGTTAGATTATCTGATGAATTCTATTTAGTTGCAGATAAACAAATTCCAGATCAAGAGTTTTATGATGATTATCATCAAATAGAAGATGGTATAGGTATGGT
>Ga0224516_1000383_pt1 | contig 10283 bp, 12 predicted proteins | sample IRFST0metaG_FD_179884 | JGI IMG/M metagenome (GOLD analysis project Ga0224516, IMG submission 179884) | Peat soil microbial communities from Stordalen Mire, Sweden - IR.F.S.T0 | ecosystem: Environmental > Terrestrial > Soil > Wetlands > Peat | place: Sweden: Norrbotten County, Stordalen Mire... | reverse complement strand
ATTGAAGTAGGAGAAAATATATATTATGGAAAAGAATAAAAATATATCTATGGCTGTTATTAAAAGATTGCCAAAATATTATAGATATCTTGAAGAGCTTCTGAAAAATGATGTAGATAGAATTTCGTCAAAAGAATTAGGAGAAAAAATAGGTTTTACTGCATCTCAAATTAGGCAAGATTTAAATTGCTTTGGAGATTTTGGGCAACAAGGATATGGATATAATGTAAAAGAACTATATAATCAAATAAGCTCTATATTGGGTTTAGATAGAGGATATGAAGCTGCACTAGTTGGAGCAGGAAACATAGGCCAAGCGGTTTCGAATTATTCGAGATTTGAAAATTTAGGATTTAGGATATCAGCTATATTTGATGCAAATCCTAAATTAATAGGGATGAAAATTAGAGATGTAGAAATCATGGATATTGATGAGATGGAATCAAGTTTAATTGCGCATAAAATTGATATAGGAATAATTTGTGTGCCAAGAAAAAATGCTCAAACTGTTGCTGATGAATTAATAAAAGGTGGAGTAAGAGCAATCTGGAATTTTGCACCTGTGGATTTGATTGTTCCAGATTATGTTAAAGTAGAAAATGTGCATTTAAGTGAAAGTTTATTAACTTTAATTTATTTATTAAATGAAAGTGATGGCGAAAAATAAGTTTTATGTATTAAATATAGAAAATGATGGGTCAGCGCGCTAGATATTTAAGATAATTAACTAGCAAGCTGACTTATTATTTTTGTAGATATATTAATGCATTTGAAGTTTGATTAGTAATGAAAATGCGTTAGAAGTAAGTAAAAAACTTGTAATAAAACATAATATTTTATTGCAAATAAAGTAAGTACGTATTATAATTTTAATTAGGGTTTTAAGAACCTTAACATTTTTTAGATTCATTTGTTATAATATTAACAAATGAATTGAAAAAATATTGGAAATAGTGAGAAAATTAAAAAAATAAATAAGCAAGTTTGAAGGAGGACCTTAACATGGAATTAACAAATGTGATTCTTGAAAAGGAAGGACATTTAGCTATTGTTACAATCAATAGACCAAAAGCATTAAATGCCTTAAATTCAGAAACATTAAAAGATTTAGATACTGTTTTAGAAGACTTAGAAAAAGACAGTAACGTGTATGCAGTTATATTAACTGGTGCTGGAGAAAAATCTTTTGTTGCTGGAGCAGATATTGCAGAAATGAAAGATCTTAACGAAGAACAAGGTAAAGAATTTGGAATCTTAGGAAACAATGTTTTCAGAAGATTAGAAAAATTGGATAAGCCGGTTATTGCAGCTATATCAGGATTTGCTCTTGGTGGTGGATGTGAACTTGCTATGTCATGTGACATAAGAATAGCTTCAGAAAAGGCTAAATTTGGTCAACCAGAAGCAAGTCTTGGAATAACTCCTGGATTTGGTGGAACTCAAAGATTAGCTAGAATTGTAGGACAAGGAAAAGCTAAGGAATTAATATATACTTGTGACATTATTAAAGCTGAAGAAGCTTACAGAATAGGTTTAGTAAATAAAATAGTGCCATTAGAAAGTTTGATGGATGAAGCAAAAGCAATGGCAAATAAGATTGCAGCTAATGCTCCAAAGGCAGTGGCATATTGTAAAGATGCTATTGATAGAGGAATGCAAGTTGATATTGATGCAGCTATATTAATAGAAGCAGAAGATTTTGGTAAATGTTTTGCAACAGAAGATCAAACAGAAGGAATGACTGCGTTCTTAGAAAGAAGAGCAGAAAAGAATTTCAAAAATAAATAATTTTAAATAACAAATAATATTTAAAGATTAAGTTAAAAATCTATTAGAGATTTATATATAGTTTGGTATCAAATAGGTTTAATTAACAAGGAGGATAATTTAATGAATTTCGAATTAACTAGAGAACAACAATTAGTACAACAAATGATCAGAGAATTCGCAGTAAACGAAGTTAAACCAATAGCTGCTGAAATTGATGAAACAGAAAGATTCCCTATGGAAAACGTTGAAAAGATGGCTAAATTAGGAGTAATGGGTATACCTTTTGCTAAAGAATTTGGTGGAGCAGGCGGAGATGTTCTTTCTTACATAATAGCTGTAGAAGAATTATCAAAAGTTTGTGCTACTACAGGAGTTATACTTTCAGCTCATACATCATTATGTGCGTCAGTAATTTTTGAAAATGGTACTCCAGCTCAAAGAGCACAATATTTACCTGATCTTTGCACAGGTAAAAAACTTGGTGCTTTCGGTTTAACTGAACCAGGTGCTGGTACAGATGCTGCAGGACAACAAACAACAGCTGTATTAGATGGAGATAACTATATTTTAAATGGTTCAAAAATCTTTATAACAAATGGTGGAGTTGCTGAAACTTTCATAATATTTGCTATGACAGATAAGAGCCAAGGAACTAAAGGTATTTCTGCATTTATCGTAGAAAAAGCATTCAAAGGATTCTCAGTAGGAAAACATGAAAACAAGATGGGTATTAGAGCATCTTCAACTACTGAATTAGTTATGGAAGATTGTATAGTACCAAAAGAAAATTTAATTGGTAGAGAAAGTAAGGGATTTGGTATAGCAATGAAGACTCTTGATGGAGGAAGAATTGGTATAGCTGCTCAAGCTTTAGGTATTGCAGAAGGAGCTTTCGAGGAAGCAGTTGCATACATGAAAGAAAGAAAACAATTCGGAAAACCACTTTCAGCATTCCAAGGATTACAATGGTACATTGCTGAAATGGATGTTAAAATTGAAGCTGCTAAGTATCTAGTATACAAAGCTGCATGCAAGAAACAAGCTGGTGAGCCATACTCACTTGAAGCTGCTCGTGCTAAATTATTTGCTGCAGAAGTTGCAATGGAAGTTACAACTAAGGCAGTACAAATCTTTGGTGGATATGGTTACACTAGAGAATACCCAGTTGAAAGAATGATGAGAGATGCTAAGATAACAGAAATCTATGAAGGAACTTCAGAAGTTCAAAAGATGGTTATCGCAGGAAGCATTTTAAGATAGGAGGGATTTTATAATGAATATAGTAGTTTGTGTAAAACAAGTTCCAGATACTGCAGCAGTAAAGATTGATCCTAAAACTGGTACGTTAATAAGAGATGGAGTTCCATCAATAATGAATCCAGAGGACAAACATGCATTAGAAGGAGCATTACAATTAAAAGAAACTAATGGTGCAAAGGTAACAGTTATAAGCATGGGACTTCCTATGGCTAAAGCTGTACTTAGAGAAGCATTATGTATGGGAGCTGATGAAGCTATCCTATTAACAGATAGATGCCTTGGAGGAGCTGATACTTTAGCTACTTCAAAGTCACTTGCAGGAGTTATTAAAAAGTTAGATTTTGATATAGTACTTGCTGGAAGACAAGCAATTGATGGTGATACTGCACAAGTTGGACCAGAAATAGCTGAACATTTAAACCTTCCTCAAGTAACTTATGTTCAAGAGATTAAAGTTGAAGGCGATAAATTAATAGTAAAGAGAGCATTAGAAGATGGATATCAAGTGGTAGAAGTTAAAACTCCATGTCTATTAACTGCAATCGAAGAATTAAATGAAGCTAGATACATGAATATAGCTGATATATTCGCAACGAATGATGATCAAATCAAAGTAATGTCAGCAGACGATATAGATGTAGATAAGGATGAATTAGGACTTAAAGGTTCACCTACAAAGGTTAAAAAATCAATGACTAAAGAAGTTAAAGGTGCAGGAGAAATAGTTAGAGAAGCACCTAAAAATGCAGCATATTATGTTGTAGGAAAATTAAAAGAAAAACACTACATCTAAGATAATAGGAGGGTAATTTAATATGAATATAGAAGATTACAAAGGCGTTTGGGTCTTTGCTGAACAAAGAGAAGGCGAATTACAAAAAGTATCTTTAGAACTACTTGGAGAAGGTAGAAGAATTGCTGATGAATTAGGAGTAAAGTTAACTGCTTTATTACTAGGAAATAACATAGAAGCATTAGCAAAAACATTAGCAGAACACGGAGCTGATGAAGTTTTAGTTGCTGATGATAAAAACTTAGAACATTATACAACTGGAGCTTATACTAAGGTTATCTGCGATTTAGCTAATGAAAGAAAGCCAGGAATATTATTCGTAGGAGCTACTTTTATTGGAAGAGATTTAGGTCCAAGAGTAGCAGCTAGATTATCAACTGGATTAACTGCTGACTGTACTTCAATTGAAGTTGAAGTTGAGGGCGGAGCTCTTTTAGCTACAAGACCAGCATTTGGTGGGAACTTAATGGCTACAATTGCTTGTCCAGATCATAGACCACAAATGGCTACAGTAAGACCAGGAGTGTTTGCAAAAATTACTACTGACGCAGCAAACTGCAAAATTGAAAAGGTTGAAGTTAAATTAGCTGAAAGCGATATAATGACTAAGGTTTTAGAAATTGTTAAATCTAAGAAAGAAATTATAGATATAGCTGAAGCGGATTTTATAGTATCAGGTGGTAGAGGAGTTGGAAGCAAAGAAAACTTTGAACTACTTAAGGAATTGGCAAAAGCTTTAGACGGAACTGTAGCTGGATCAAGAGCTGCGGTTGAAAATGGATGGATTGATGGAGCATACCAAGTTGGTCAAACTGGTAAAACTGTTAGACCACAAATTTATATAGCTTGTGGTATTTCAGGAGCTATCCAACACGTTGCTGGTATGCAAGAATCAGATTTAATCATTGCTGTTAACAAAGATGACTCAGCTCCAATAATGAAGCTTGCAGATTATGCAATAGTTGGAGACATCGCTAAGGTAGTACCAGAATTAACAGCTCAAGTTAAAGAAGTAAAAAACGCAGAGTAATTTGATGAATTTATTGTTATAATGTTAGTTGGAAAAGTTAATAATATAACAACAAAGATAATTATTTCGTGTGTTAAGGTATAATAAAAAATGAATCCTTAGTTAAAGTAATATATTTTAGCTAAGGATATCTATAATGAAGAATTTTGAGGAGGAATAATCCATGGAAAAGATTTTTGTACTTGGAGCAGGAACTATGGGTGCTGGTATCGTTCAAGCATTCGCTCAAAAAGGTTGTGAAGTAATCGTAAGAGATATCAAAGACGAGTTTGTTGATAAAGGAATAGCTGGAATCTCTAAAGGTCTAGAAAAGCAAGTTGCTAAAGGAAAAATGACTGAAGAAGATAAAGAAGCGATACTTTCAAGAATTTCAGGAACAACTGACATGAAGTTAGCTGCAGACTGTGATTTAGTAGTTGAAGCTGCTATCGAAAACATGAAAATAAAGAAAGAAATCTTTGCTGAATTAGATGCAATTTGTAAGCCAGAAACAATTTTAGCTTCAAATACTTCATCTTTATCAATTACTGAAGTTGCTTCAGCAACAAAGAGACCTGATAAGGTTATAGGAATGCATTTCTTTAATCCAGCTCCAGTAATGAAATTAGTGGAACTTATAAAAGGAATGGCTACTTCTCAAGAAACTTTTGATGCTGTTAAAGCTTTATCAGTAGCAATTGGAAAAGAACCAGTAGAAGTTAAAGAAGCTCCAGGATTCGTTGTAAACAGAATATTAATTCCAATGATTAACGAAGCTTCATTCATTCTTCAAGAAGGAATTGCTTCAGTAGAAGATATAGATACATCTATGAAATTTGGTGCTGGTCACCCAATGGGACCTTTAGCATTAGGAGATCTTATAGGATTAGACGTTTGTTTAGCTATTATGGATGTTTTATTCACTGAAACAGGAGATAGCAAGTACAGAGCTAGTAGCATATTAAGAAAATATGTTAGAGCTGGATGGCTTGGAAGAAAGTCAGGAAAAGGATTCTATGACTATTCTAAATAGTATATAGATTTAAGGCATAGTCAAAAAATAGTAGACCAGTATGCTCTTCTATTTTGTGTCATACTGCGTCAGTAACTTTTGCTAATATCCTACTATTGGTAGAAATTGTTTTGTTGTTTGAAACGAAGTATAAGTCATATTTGTGGTCTGTTATTTTTTCATATGAGTAGAAATTCTCAAAAGAAATATTCTTTTGAGAATTTTTTTATTATTTAGAGGAATCTAGTATTATTTATAGAAATATAGAAGTGTAGGAAATATTATGAATATTCCTAATATTAAATCAATATTTCAAGGAGGGTTATTAAAATTATGATGAGATTTACATTACCAAGAGACATTTATTATGGAAAAGGGTCATTAGAACAGTTGAAGACTCTTAAAGGTGAAAGAGCGGTATTAGCACTTGGTGGCGGTTCAATGAGGAAATTTGGATTTGTTGATAAAGCTTTAGAATATTTAAAGGAAGCGGGCATAGAAGTCAAATTAATTGAAGGAATAGAACCAGATCCATCAGTTGAAACAGTATTTAAAGGTGCTGAAGTAATGAGAGATTTTAAACCTGATTGGATAATAGCTATGGGTGGAGGATCGCCTATAGATGCAGCAAAAGCAATGTGGATATTCTATGAATACCCAGATTTTACATTTGAACAAGCAGTAGTTCCTTTTGGATTACCAGAACTTAGACAAAAAGCTAAATTTTTAGCAATCCCATCTACAAGTGGTACAGCTACAGAAGTAACAGCATTTTCAGTAATAACAGATTATAAGACTGAAATAAAGTATCCTTTAGCTGATTTTAATATAACTCCAGATATAGCTATAGTTGACTCAGAATTAGCTGAAACAATGCCTCCTACATTAACAGCTCATACAGGGATGGATGCATTAACACATGCTATTGAAGCATACGTAGCAACGTTACATTCACCATTTACTGATCCATTAGCACTTCAAGCTATTGAAATGATACAAGAATACTTACTGAAATCTTTTGATGGTGACAAAGATGCCAGGGAACAAATGCATTATTCTCAATGTTTAGCTGGTATGGCATTCTCTAATGCATTGCTAGGAATAACTCATAGTATGGCTCATAAAACAGGAGCAGTATTCCATATACCTCATGGATGTGCAAATGCTATATATTTACCATATGTAATTGATTTTAATAAAAAATCTGCATTAGATAGATATGCAAAAATAGCTAAGAGGTTAGGCTTAAGTGGTGGAACAGATGATGAATTAGTAGATTCATTAACAAGCTTAATAAAGGAATATAATAAGAAAATGTCAATTCCAAGCACATTAAAAGAATATGGCATTGACGAAGAAGTATTTAAAGCAAAAATTGACTTAATTTCAGAAAGAGCGGTTGGAGATGCTTGTACAGGTTCAAATCCAAGACCAATTAATAAAGATGAAATGAAGAAAATATTTGAATGTATATATTATGGAAATAAAGTTGAATTTTAAGTCTAAATAAATTTAATTAGAAAAAGGTTTCAGAGTGAAAATTCTGAGACCTTTTTAGTTGTAGTCTATAAAGAATATTTAAAAAATAACAAGTTAGTATGCTGTTGTACTTTCATTAATTTGTATAAATCAAATTTATTTAAAGGAATAAAATATTTAATGATTGAAAATTAAGTGATATAATGTATTAAGAAATAATTATTTTTGATAATGAGGTATATAAATGTTAAAAGAAACAGTTATAAAATATCGAACAGAAGAATGTGATTTAAATTGTGCAGAATCCATTATGTATGCAGCCAATGAAGAGTATAATTTAAATTTATCAGAAGAGACATTAAAAGTTATGGCGGGGTTTGGAGGCGGAATGGCAACTGGCGATATATGTGGAGTAATAACAGGGGCTGTTGGGGTAATTGGAATAATGTTCACTGAAGTAAGAGGACATAAAAGTCCAATAGTTAGAGAATGTACAAGGGAATTTATTAAGGAGTTTAAGGAAAAGATGGCATATACAAAATGTGTTGACTTGAAGAAAGAATATAAAGATATAAAAAAGTGTACACTAATGATAGAAACAGGGGCAGAAATTTTAGATAATATAATTCGTAAAGAGAATCACAAATAAAATACAAGGGAAATATGGAAAATCTTAAGGGGGATAGGTTATATGGATTACAAAAATATAAAGTCTTGTGGTAATTATATAATAATTGAAGATGTTAAGAATTTTAAATTGAAACATGTGTTTGAATGCGGACAAATTTTTAGATTTGAGGAAATTGCAGAAGGCAATTATATTGTAATTGCTTTTGGAACATTAATTGAACTCAAGGAACAGGATAATAATATATTAATATACAATTCAACAGAAGAAGACGTGAAAAATATTTGGATAAAATACTTTGATTTGGATAGAGATTATTCAGTGATAAAGCAAAAACTTTCAAAAGATACGTTGCTAAAGGAAAGCATTGATTTTGGATATGGTGTTAGAGTTTTGAATCAAGATTCTTTTGAAATGTTGATAAGCTTTATTATTTCAGCAAGAAATAATATTCCCTCAATAAAAAAGACTGTAAATAAGATATCAACTAAATGGGGTAAAAAAATTGAGTATAAGGGCAAAACTTATTATGCTTTTCCTAATATAGATGAGATTAAAGATGCTACATTGGAAGAGATACAAGAAACAGGTGCATCTTTTAGAAGTAAGTACATATTAGATACGATTAACAATAATTACAATTCCAAAAAAGAAAAGAAAAGTTTAAAAATAGATGAAGAAAGTTTAACTTTAAAATATAGCTTGGATTATATTAAAAGTTTGAATGACGATGAATGTCATACTGCTCTTCAAGAATTTAAAGGTGTTGGAGCTAAGGTTGCTGATTGTATAATGTTGTTTTCTATGGGAAAGACATCTGCATTTCCGGTTGATGTATGGGTTAAACGTGCTATGATTCATTTCTATGGTGCAGAAGATTCATCTTTAAATAAAATTAGGGTTTTTGGAAGAAATAAATTTGGTGAAGTAGCTGGATTTGCACAACAATATCTTTTCTATTATGCACGTGAGAATAAAATAAAAGTCGAAGATTAATAGAATACAAAAGGCTCGGAATATAAAAAGAGTAAGAATTTAAAGTATATAAAATAGAATAAAAGTTGGGAAAATTCAGAAGATTTAAACTACACATTGGTTAATTTCTAATTTAGTGAAGTTGTATTTAAACAAATGGCTATGTTTCAATATAGTGTTGAAATATAGCCCCAAAAATTATAGGTGGGATTGTCCGCCTATAATGCTCAATAAATGAATGAAGCGTACCATCAACATTAATAATTACTTTCGTAACTTCTTTTCAATAAATGTTATAAATGTTATAGAAACCATTCCATATAAAGCTGATAAATAGCATAAAATAACTATAAAAAGAGAATCCTTGCTATCTAATCCAAAGTTTTTTATAACATAAGGTTTAACAACAAAGGTTGTTGTTACTTGCATTAAAACAAGTATAACAATTACAATTGCCATGATATAAATGGAATTTTTTTTCTGTTTTTTCATATGCCCTCCCTTACAATTTACTATTGTTTATTAGATTATAATCTGATATAAAACTTATTATAACATAATTTACAGGATGTTACATACAATATGGATGTGTGGGTTTCTTATTTTTAATAAATATCCATTTTCACCATGATCACTGAGAGTCTATGATTGATCATTAAAATAGTGGTGAAGCCATATTTGCTGCTAAAAAATATTTGAAATAACGTATAAAATGGAGAAAAATTAAGCAAATGGAATATAATTTGATATAATGAGTAATATTCGCTGAATAAAGGGATATAATATTAGAAGTAATGTTTGAATTATATGGTTATAAAGGATATTATATTTATATTAGCACTCGACGTGAATGAGTGCTAATAGAAATGTAAATCATAAAATAATAATATATATATTTTTTAAGGAGGGTTTTTAATGAATATTAAACCGCTTGGCGAAAGAGTAGTAATTAAAAAATTAGAGGCAGAAGAAAAGACTAAAAGTGGAATAGTCTTAACTGGTACGGCAAAGGAAAGACCACAAGAAGCAGAGGTAGTAGCAGTAGGCCCTGGAGCTATCGTAGATGGCAAAAGAGTAGAGATGGAAGTTAAGGTTGGAGATAAGGTCCTATACTCGAAGTATGCTGGAACAGAAGTAAAAGTAGATGCAGAAGAATATACTATATTAAAACAAGAAGATATATTAGCTATTGTTGAATAGTGAATTGAATATGTATTGTAAATTAATATTAAATCTAGAATAAAAATTTGATTAAATAAATAACTTATAACTTATAAGAAGGAGCGTGTTATATAAATGGCTAAAATGTTAAAATTCGGAGAAGATGCAAGAAGATCTATGCAAATAGGTGTAGATA
>Ga0224516_1000380_pt1 | contig 10373 bp, 5 predicted proteins | sample IRFST0metaG_FD_179884 | JGI IMG/M metagenome (GOLD analysis project Ga0224516, IMG submission 179884) | Peat soil microbial communities from Stordalen Mire, Sweden - IR.F.S.T0 | ecosystem: Environmental > Terrestrial > Soil > Wetlands > Peat | place: Sweden: Norrbotten County, Stordalen Mire... | reverse complement strand
ACTTAAGATTAAGACACCAAGTATGGAACAAAAAATTGGGAATTTAAGTGGAGGTAATCAACAAAAAGTAATTTTGGCGAGATGGCTCGCAACAGAACCAAAGCTTTTGATTCTAGATGAACCAACTAGGGGTATAGATATTGGAGCAAAGGGAGAGATAACAGAATTGATATTAGCATTAGCTAAGCAAGGGATGACGATTTTATTTATTTCATCAGAACTTCCAGAAGTGGTTAAATGTTGCGATAGAGTAATAGTACTTAGAGATAGAAATATTATAGGAGAGCTAGTTGGAGATGAAATAGAAGAATCAAATATCATGAAAACTATAGCAGGAGGTGTAAAATAGCATGGAAAATAATAGAGATAAGAATATTTTTAGAAAGTTTTATAGTGCAAAAATATTTTGGCCGGCAACAAGTTTAATTGTATTGCTTTTGTTTAACTTTATTATGACACCAAGTTTTCTAAGTATAAGTATAAAAGATGGACATTTATTTGGAAATACTGTTGATATTTTAAACCGTGCAGCACCACTTATTCTTATTTCAATAGGAATGACTCTTGTTATTGCAACTCAAGGAATTGATATTTCAGTAGGTTCTATAATAGCAATAAGTGCAGCTCTTTCAGCTACTGTTATTGTTGATGGAGGTTCTGTTCCAGTAGCGGTAATTGTAGGTATTGCTAGTGGATTATTATGTGGAATGTGGAATGGATTTTTAGTTGCGTATATAGGAGTTCAGCCAATGGTTGGAACCTTGATTTTTTATATAGTAGGTAGAGGAATTGCACAACTTATAACTGGAGGTCAAATATTAACGTTCACTAACAAAGATTTCATATTCATAGGAACTGGATATATAATATTGCCAGTAGCAATATTTATAGCACTTATAGTAGCAATTATTATGTATGCTTTAGTAAGGAGAACTGCCTTAGGATTATTTATAGAATCTATAGGAGTTAATAGCAATGCATGCAAATTTGCAGGAATTCAATCAAGGAAAGTTGTATTTTCACTTTATGTTATATGTGGAATACTTGCGGGAATAGCTGGGATAATTTTATGCGCTAATATAAAGAGTGCAGATGCTAATAATGTAGGATTGTGGTTAGAACTTGATGCAATACTTGCAACGGTTATTGGTGGAACTTCTATGGCTGGAGGAAGATTTTATCTTGGTGGTACTGTAATAGGAGCTCTATTTATTCAAACATTAACAACAACTATTTATAGTATAGGTGTTGCACCAGAAATTACATTGGTGGTTAAAGCTATAGTTGTTATAGTTGTATGTATAATTCAATCTCCTGAATTTAGAAAAATGCTTAATTTAAAAAAGGCATCTAAGGTCAGCTCAAAAGGAAAAGGGGTGCTTGGAGCATGAATAAATCAATACAAAAAAGATCAGTGTTAAAAATTAATAAAGACTATATTGCTATTTATGCAACAATAGCATTATTTATAATATTGTTTCTAACGGGTTCAATTTTATATAGGGGATTCTTCTCAACACAAGTAATTGCAAATTTATTTATTGACAATGCATATTTGATAGTAGTAGCAATTGGTGAAGCTGTAGCTATATTAACTGGTGGAATAGATCTTTCAGTTGGATCTATGATAGCTCTTGTAAGTATGATTACTGCAAGTTTATTGCAAAAGGGAGTAAACCCAGTTTTAGTAATAATAATAGTTCTAATAGTTGGAATAGTATTTGGAACAGCTCAAGGGTATCTAATTCAAAAGTTTAAATTGCATCCTTGGATAGTAACACTTGCAGGCATGTTCTTTGCAAGAGGTTCAAGTTACATTATAAGTATAGATACTATAATGATTGATAACCCTGTATTTACTAAAATTTCATCTTTTAGAATATCAATATTACCAGATGCATTTATATCTATTAATGTTGTAGTAAGTTTATTAGTTGTAGCTGGTGCATTTTATATGTTGAAGTTCACGAAATTTGGAAGAACAGTCTATGCAATTGGAGGAAATGAAAATTCAGCTAAATTAATGGGATTACCTGTAGAAAGAACAAAGATACTTGTATATACATTCTCAGGATTTTGTTCATCATTAGGTGGGGTATTATTTACAATATATACACTTTCAGGATATGGTCTTCACTGTAACGGAATGGAGATGGATGCAATAGCTGCTTGTGTAATAGGAGGAATACTTTTAACAGGAGGTTATGGATATATTATAGGACCACTATTTGGAGTACTCACAACAGGAATTATTCAAAGTCTTATTATGTTTGATGGAACACTGAATTCTTGGTGGACTAAGATAGCGGTTGGAATGTTATTATTTGTATTCATAGTGTTACAAAGAATAATAGTAATAAGAGATCAAAAGAAAAAAAGTTTTATAAGCTCATAACTAAATTTTATATAAATGATAAATAGTAAAGATTTATAAGGTAAGTGAAAGAAAATAGCAAGTCAAAGATTAGATGTATATTTTGCATAAGACAAAATAGATTAGTATATTGACTTGCTATTTTTTTGCTATGTATTATGGCATGGAAATATAGAAAATAAAATAATTATTTCAGTATAAAGATAAATAATTATTTCTATTTTATAAAGACAAATGATAAGAGAATGGAGGAATGCTAAAAATTAAATTTCATAAATTAAAGTTAGATATTGGTAATTAAAAGATTGTACTAAAGAAATGAAGGGAGAGTTACATGATGAGAATAAACATTAAAAAATATTCTGCAGGGATTTTAGTTATGGCACTATTTTTGTCTATGATGTCACCTAAGATTACCTTTGCAGCAGGTGAAAGTAGTCTTGTATTACATTATGATATGACTCATGCAAGTGGAAAATTAACAGATGTGACTGGAAATGGGCATGACGGAGTTATGGTAAATATGACAGATTCCGACTTTTCAACTGGAAGCGCAGGAACAGCGTTAAATTTTGATGCGACAGCAAAGTATGTGAAGATTCCAAAGGATATTATTAAAACAGAGTCGTTTACAATAGAATCAACATTTAAGACCGCAACGAGCGCAAATCATTGGCTATGGACATTAGGAACAACAGCAACTACATGGCCAAATGTAAAAAATTATTTATTTATCAATCCATTATCAGCTCAAGGAGGCTATGTAGGAAAAGTATTAGGTGGAATCAAAGATGCAAATACAGAATTACGAAGTGGTCCTTTAACACCTAATGCTACTGAATTAAATACTGTTGTAGCTGTATTTAATAATGGTGATTTAACTATTTATTTAAATGGAACAGCTACTCCTACAATGAACACTGGATATAAAATTCAAGATATATTAACTGCTAACTCAGCAGTAGATTTCATAGGATACATAGGAAAATCATTGTATTCACCAGATCCTTATTATAAAGGTAGTTTATATGATTTTAAAGTATACAATGCAGCATTAACTGGAAGTGACATAAAAAGTAATTACGATGCTAACCAAGCAACTTATTTGAAATTAGCCCAAGAAGGTTTAACTGTTAGTGGTATTGATAACGTTTGTGGAAATCTTACATTACCAACAAGTGGTCAATATAATTCAACAATCACATGGGCATCTAGTGACCCTAGCATTATTACAACAGCAGGTGTAGTTACAAAGCCAGCTGCTGATACTGCAGTTACTTTGACTGCTACCATAAATTTGGGTTCAACTAGTGTACAAAAAACATTTACGGCAAATGTAAAAAGTGACCTTAGTATTTTAAATTTAGCAAAAGACAGTTTAAATGTTAATAATATTGATGATGTTCGTGGAAATCTTGCATTGCCAACAACTGGTCAAAATAATACGCAGATTACATGGAAATCGAGCAATACTAGTATTATTACAGATACAGCATCGGGGAATACTCCAGCTGGTGTAGTTACAAGACAAAGCAGCGATACTACAGTTACTTTGACGGCGACTATGACATTAGGCTCGACTAGTGTGCAAAAAGCATTTACTGCAAAAGTAAAAGCAAACCCAGGTGCAATTACTACAAATGCTTATATGTTTGCATATTTTATTGGTCAAAATGGTCCAACAGAGGAACAACTTTACTTCGCAGGTAGTGGTGATGGATTAAATTGGAAAGAATTAAATGCTGGAAAACCTGTTCTTAATTCAACTTTAGGAGAAAAGGGTGTAAGAGATCCATTTATTATGCGTTCTGCAGAAGGAGATAAATTCTATATAATTGCTACTGATCTTTCAATTTATAATAGAAATGGAGATTGGGGTGGATGTCAGACCGCAGGAAGCCAAAATATTATGATTTGGGAATCTACAGATTTAGTACATTGGTCTAATGAGAGAATGGTAAAAATAGCACCAGATAATGCTGGATGTACATGGGCACCAGAAGCCTATTATGATCAAAATACTGGTGAATATATTGTATTCTGGGCATCTAAAGTTGGTACAGACAATTATGCAAAACAAAGAATTTATTATTGTAAAACAAGAGATTTCTATACATTTACAGCACCACAAGTGTGGTTAGAAGAATCGTATAGTGTAATTGATTGTACTGTAATAAGAGATAAAGTAACAGGTGACTACTATAGATTTACTAAAAATGAATCTAGCACATATATTTATTTAGAGCGTTCCACTTCATTAATGACACCTTTTCAAAAAGTAGCTTCATGGAATAATGTGACAGGAGCAGAAGGTCCTACTTGCTATAATCTAAATGGTACAAATGAATGGATGTTATTAGTTGATTACTTTGGTGCAGGTGGATACTCTCCATTGAGTATTAAAGATTTAAGTAATCCAGCGTATACTAAACCGACAGCTGGTACTTATAGCTTACCAAGTAAGCCTAGACATGGTACAGTTATGAATATTACAACAGAAGAGTATAAGAATCTTATGTCAGCTTATGGTGATTTAACAGGGGATTTAAGCTCTATACCTGACACAGTAATGCAAGGTGCTGATGCTAGTGTATTTCCAGCATCACTAAACTTAGGTATTGCAGGACTTCCAGAAACTCAAAAGGCTTATGATATTGATTGGAATATAACTAAAGATACATTTGCAAATGTTGGTTTGGTAACAGTAACTGGTACAATTAAGTCAGTTCCAACTAAACCTATTAGCAAACAGGTTTTAGTAGTTCGTAAAAATACAAGATATTTTGTACAATCTGCAACAGATATTACTAATAATGAACCTAGCTACTATAATTCATTAGCTAGTAAGACAACCCTTTTAAATTCAAAAGCAGATCAACCATACGATGGAAAGTGGGGACATACTGTTTATGATGGTTCTATGGGAACATCAGGTTTAGGAATTAATAGTTCAGGATTTTATGGGAAAAATGATGGAAGTGTTAATCCTACATATAAAGTGACTTTAAATTCAGGAAAATACACTTTGGATTCTATGCAGTATGAATGGTGGAGTGGACCAAGAACTACAGAGATTCATGCTCTTTATACAGATAGCAAGGGAGTTAATCAAGATGTAACGCTTGGTAAATCAACTGTAAGTAGTAATTCAAGAATTGGAATGACATCAGGTGAGCTTACAATTGATAAAGATAATACAGAAGTTACAATTATCTTTAAAAGAGTATCACCAGGTGATGGAGGAGTTGTATCATATTTTGCAATAGCAGAATCATCAATAGTAACTGCAGTAGATAGCATACCAGATATGAATGTTGCAAATGGAACAGCTAAGGATTCTATAGGATTGCCTGCAAATATAAACGTAACAGTAGACAATTTAAGTACTACAAGTGCAGCTGTTACTTGGAATAATGGAAATCCTACGTATGATGGAAATATCGCAGGAAATTATAAATTTACAGGAACATTGATGCTTGATAATGATATTAAGAATCCAAATGATTTAAAAGCAACTGTAAATGTTAGAGTAAGAGCAGAAAATGAGATACCAGCAACAGTGCCCGAAACGGTAGAAATTACAAGAGATGATGATACTTTAACTGCAATACTAAAAAATGAAGATGGAAGCAAGTTTACTACAGATGCAGCAGTAAAATATGATTGGTATAGAGATGCTGAATTAGTAGAAGGAGAAAATAATAAAACATATAACTTGTCTGATATAGATGATGGTACAAGTATTAAGGTAGAAGTAGTACAATATGGATTAATATCTCATGCAATATATATTTCTAAGGATTCAACACCAATAAATGGAGTGACAAAAGCGGTAGAAGTAAGAATTAAAGGAACAGAAAGAGTTGGTGAAACTTTAGAAGCTGAATTGTTAGCAGAAAATGGAGTGGAGTTTACTACATCTTCGGCTATAACATATGAATGGTATAAATTATCTAGTGAAGATTCAGAAGATGGGATACTAATAGGAAATAATAAAACTTACAAATTAATTGGAAGTGATAAAGGAAAGTACATTAAATTAGTAGCAATTTATGATGGGGAAACTTTTGAAGATGTAACTTCAAAGATTACGAAATCATCAAGTAGTAGTAGTAGTAGTAGTAGTAGTAGTAGTAGTAGTAGTAGTAGTAGTTCATCTACTAGTAATGCAGGTACTTCAGAAAACATTAATTCATCAAATAATGGATCAACGACAACAACTGATGGTTGGAAAAATAACAATGATAATACTTTGATATACATTAAAAGTGGACAACCTGTTACTGGTTGGAACCAAATAGATAGTTCTTGGTACTTAATGAACCCAGCTGGTGTAGTAGAAAAGGGTTGGAAGCAAATAAATAGTGCTTGGTATTTATTAAAGAATGATGGAGCAATGGCAATAGGTTGGCAATCGTTAAATAATGATTGGTATTACTTAAAAGAGAATGGAGCAATGGCAACAGGTTGGCAACAGTCAAATAATGATTGGTATTACCTAAAAGAGAATGGAGCAATGGCAATAGGTTGGCAACAGTTAAATAATGATTGGTATTACCTAAAAGAGAGTGGAACAATGGCAATTGGGTGGATGCTGACAAATAATCAATGGTACTATTTATATAGTGATGGTAATATGGCAAGTAATACGGTTATTGATAGTTATAGGCTAGACGAAAACGGAGCTTGGGTTAAGTAAGACTCCAAATTTTATATTTGGCTAGTCGAACTTACTCAGCGAGTGAATGCGAGTCGAGTTTCCGCTAAAACAATGTTAGTTTATCTTACTCACGGAGTAAGTCAATAAAAAAATTATTCACAAAAAAATAAAGAGCGGATTCTAATAATCCGCTCTTTTTAGGCTAAAATTTTATAAAAAATAAATAATTTAAATTGGTAGAAATTAAGTGGCATAAAATGTATCAAAAAACTTGTAAACGCATTTTCTGTACGTTAGAATACTTATAGGTATGTAAGTTTAAAATAAATTGCAATTAATGAATCAGACAATTAGATACCTATAGTAGGGGGAAAATTCTTTTGAAAAATATAAAAGCATATTTTATGAATAAAAGTATGGGATATAAGCTTATAGTTTGTTTCTTTGGAGTAATTTTAGCTGTAACAATTACAATAACATCTATGGGGAATTTGTTATATAAAGATTCAATTAATCATTCACAAAATGAAAATACAAATCAAATAATAAAGCAAATTAATAATAATCTTGAATCTTATGTGCATGATACTGAAAACATAATTAATTACATGTCTACAGATCCTAGAATAATAAAATTTCTTAATGATAATAAATTAGAAAACAATGAGATGGAAGTTGAAGCGTATAGATCCATGTATAACTTTACTAAGTTTAATCCTAAAATAGCTGGAATTATGATAGTGAATAACAATGGTGGATATATAAGTGATGTTATGAATAAAGTATCAAGGGATCCATTAAGTAACGAAGAATGGTATTCTAAAGCATATAATGAACCTGAAACAATCCATCTATTCACTAAACCAATAGGGAGAAATATTAATAATATTTTTAGTTACTCAGCGGATGAAGTTTTTTCTATGTCTAGGGCTGTTATAGATCCTGTTACTAAAAAAATAAAAGGTATAATTCTTATTGATATAAAATTAGACGCTATTAAAAATATTATTGAAAATTCAAAGCCGGGAACAGCTGGATTTATTTATATTCTGGATAGTAATAAAAATATAGTATATACTCCTGTTAATAATATTGTATATAGAATTAATAATGAGTGGATTGAATCTATTGATAATGAGATAATAACAAAACAAATAAATGGTGAGAATTATCAACTAACTAAGATTGTTTCAGGATATACTAGATGGGAAACTATAGGGGTATTTCCAGAAAGTGAAAGTTTAAGTGTAATTAAATATATAAGATATTATTCTGTTATTGTTTCTATAATAGCACTTATAATAGCTGGAGTTTTAGTGATAATTTTTACTAAATCTATTATAAAACCAGTGTTTAAATTGAAGCGGCTTATGAAAGAAGCGCAGGAAGGTGATTTAACAGTTTCATTTAATACTATGTATAATGATGAGATAGGGGAACTTGGCAATTCGTTTAATACTATGGTAAAAGAAATTAGTAATCTCATAAACTTGGTACAAATAGAAGAAAAAAGTAAGAGGATTGCTGAAATGAATGTGCTGCAAGCGCAAATTAAACCTCATTTTATGTATAACACATTAGATACAATAAGATGGATGGCTGAAGAACATAATGAAAAAGATATAGTAGAAATAATAGAAGCCTTTACTAATTTACTTAGAATAAGTTTGAGTAAAGGAAAAGAAATAATAAGTGTAAAGGAAGAATTGAATCATGTTCAAAGTTATCTTACAATACAGAAAATAAGATATGAGGATAAGTTAGATTATGAGATTGAATTTGATGAAAACATATTTAATTATAACTTAATAAAATTAATATTGCAGCCACTAGTAGAAAATGCAATTTATCACGGTATTAAAGAAAAAAGAGGGAATGGGAAAATTGTAATAACGGGAAAATTTGAAGGAGATTCATTATGCTTTACTATAAAAGATAATGGAAAAGGAATAGAAGAAGAGGTATTAGATAAAATAAATAAAATGCTCGTACATAGTAATGAAAAAGGAAATGAAATGGGATATGGCATTTTTAATGTAAATGAGAGGATACGACTTACATATGGTGAAAAGTATGGTTTAGTATATAAAAGTGTTTATGGTGAAGGAACAATTGTAGAGTTAAGGCATCCGATAATTGAATAGAGCCAATTGAAATAGAGGAGTTAAAGTGAAGTGGCACTTTAACTCCTCGCTAAGCTTTAGGATACTCAAAATAATAATAAGTTACAATGCTAATCTTTAAGTTTCTATAAATCTATAATTTTATAGCGCTGAGAATTTATATATTGTAGTATGGTTATATTCATCTCCAGCTTTTAGTATAGGAGAATCAAAAGATTTAAGATTCACAGCATTAGGAACATATTGAGTTTCAAGACAAAGTCCAGCTCTCTTTTGGTAATTAGTGCCGTCTTTACCTATATCAGAACCATTAATGAAATTTCCACTATAGAATTGCACCGCAGGTTTAGTTGTGTAAACATCCATTACTCTACCAGATATTTCATCAACTACTTGTGCAGCTTTTTCATTAAGGTTTCCATTAGTGTTTAACATCCAATTATGGTCATATCCAACACCAAACTGTATTTGTTCATAATCGCTATTTATATTTGAACCAACAGCTGTTAAAGTTTTGAAGTTTAGAGGAGTAGAGTCAACCGCTTGTAACTCTCCAGTAGGGATAGAATACTTATCATTTACAGTGAAATTATCAGAATTAATCATTAATTTGTGTTTTAAAATGTCTCCTGATGAATGTCCGGATAAGTTGAAATATGAATGATTAGTAAGATTAATCAAAGTATCTTTATCACTAACAGCACTGTAGTTTATACTTAATGCATTATCTGAAGTAATGACGTATGTGACTATTACATTAAGATTTCCAGGATATCCTTCTTCGCCGTCTTTACTTAAATAAGAAAGTTGTAATGTATTATCGGAAGCTTCAATGATTTTAGCTGTCCAGACAACTTTGTCAAAACCTTTTATCCCACCATGAAGATGATTCTCTCCTTCATTTTTAGCAACATTATATTCAGTATTATTAATTTTAAAAGTACTATTTTCAATTCTATTTCCACAACGTCCTATTAAAGCACCAAAAAAACTAGTTCCCTTAAAATAATCTTCTATTTTATCATATCCGAGTACAACGTCATCAAATTTGCCGTTTTTATCAGGAACATTAAGTGAAACAACAATACCACCATAAGTAGTAATTTCAGCCTTCACTCCATTAGAGTTTTCAAGTGTAAATAGTTCTATTTCGATACCATCATTTGTTTTACCAAAGCTTCTTTTAGATACAGACATAAATTAAACCTCCTAAAAT
>Ga0224516_1000379_pt1 | contig 10381 bp, 12 predicted proteins | sample IRFST0metaG_FD_179884 | JGI IMG/M metagenome (GOLD analysis project Ga0224516, IMG submission 179884) | Peat soil microbial communities from Stordalen Mire, Sweden - IR.F.S.T0 | ecosystem: Environmental > Terrestrial > Soil > Wetlands > Peat | place: Sweden: Norrbotten County, Stordalen Mire... | reverse complement strand
TGACCTGACCCCCGAAAATCGGTCCACCTTCAAGTTATGGTTTCGGACCGAAGAGGAGGAGTCAGATCATGCCCCAGAAGCGCTACCGCCCCGAGCAGATCATCGCGAAACTGCGCGAGGCCGAGGTCTTGATCGGCCAGGGCAAGAAAGTACACGAGGTCACAAAGACGATCGGCGTCAGCGAGGTCAGCTACTACCGTTGGCGCAAGGAGTACGGGGGTTTAAAAGTCTCGCAAGCCAAGCGTCTGAAAGAGCTCGAGCGTGAAAACACGAGGCTGCGCCGAGCGGTCTCTGATCTCACCCTCGACAAGCTGATACTCCAGGAGGCTGCCCGGGGAAACTTCTGAGCCCCTCACGTCGACGCCGCTGCGTTAAAGCAGTCTGTGAGGGGCTAGGGGTCTCCGAACGCCGGGCCTGTCGTGCTCTCGGTCAGCATCGCTCCAGCCAGCGCTGGCGACCACAGGTGCGAAGTGATGAGGATGCGCTCACCGAGGCGATCGTCGCCCTGGCCAGCAAGTTCGGCCGCTACGGCTACCGGCGCATCGCTGACCTCTTGCAGATGGCCGGCTGGCAGGTCAACGACAAGCGGGTACAGCGCATCTGGCGGCGAGAAGGCCTCAAGGTACCGGCCAGGCAGCCCAAGCGCGGGCGTCTCTGGCTCGCAGACGGCTCCTGCATCCGCCTGCGGCCAGAGCACGCGCACCACGTCTGGGCCTATGACTTCGTCTCCGAGCAGACTCACGACGGACACAAGCTACGTCTACTCACGGTGATCGACGAGTACAGCCGTGAATGCCTGGCAATCAGGGTGGCGCGTCACTTCAAGAGCCACGACGTCCTCTACACGCTCTCGGAGCTCTTCCTAGAGCACGGCATCCCAGAGCACATCAGAAGCGACAACGGCCCCGAGTTCATAGCCCTGGCGGTACGCAGCTGGCTTGCCGAGCTTAGCGTCTCGACTCTTTTCATCGAGCCCGGCTCACCGTGGGAGAACGGCTACATCGAGTCCTTCAACGGCAAGCTGCGCGACGAGCTCTTGAACGGCGAGCTCTTCTTCACGCTCAGAGAGGCAGAGATCCTGGTTGAGGAGTGGCGTCACCAGTACAACCACCTGCGACCGCACTCTTCGCTTGCTGGGCGTCCACCGGCACCGGAGGTGATCGCTTGGCCGGGGTTTTCGCTCCTTGACTACGCGCCGCCGGTTGCCCCGGTTTACTAACATAAAAAGTGGACCAGTAAACGGGGTCAGGTCACGGCAGACACACCTATTATTGTGGGGAGACCGACACCACATCATGGTCCATCGGCGATACCGGCACTTTCCATTTCGATCTTCACAAAACGCTCGACGGCGCCTACTTCGATTTAACGGGGAAGACCATTTATCCGTAGACAAAGGCGTCGCGCCAGAGATGAAGCGCAGACGGTTCTACTTTCGAGCCGTCTGCGCTTTTTCTTGGGGGTACCGTGGACTCTGCTATTGAATGCCGCTCACTCAAGAAGATCCTCGGCGGCCGGGCTGTCGTTGACGATCTCAGCTTCTCGGTGGAGTCAGGCCAGATATTCGGCTTCCTCGGTCCGAACGGCGCCGGCAAGACCACGACGATTCGCATGTTGTTAGGTTTGGCGCGACCGACTTCCGGAACCGCGCTGGTTCTGGGACGGGAGATTCCTCCTGGGCCGCTGATTCTGAGCGCGATCGGCGGTTTGGTGGAGGAGCCCGCTGCTTACCCGTGGATGACGGGTCGAAGGTTTCTAAGGGTCGTTCTGGCGAGTGGGCTGCGCCAACCGGAGAGCCTGGCCGACGAGGCGCTGGAACGAGTTGAGTTAGCGGGCGCGGCCGGAAAGCCGATCAAGACATACTCTCAGGGCATGCGCCAGCGCTTGGGCCTTGCGGTCGCACTGCTCCGGCGGCCGCAGCTGCTCATACTGGACGAGCCTGCGAACGGCCTCGACCCGGCTGGAACGAAGGCGTTCAGAGACATCCTGGAGACCCTACGCGAAGACGGTTGCACCGTCTTTCTTTCCAGCCATCAGCTAAGCGAGATCGAGAAGCTCTGCGACCGGATCGCTATCATTAATCAAGGCCGCCTCGTTCGGGAGGGCACGCTAGAAGAGATTGTGGCCTCGGAAAGCAAGGTGCGGGTCAGAGTCGATCCGTCCGAACTGGAGCGAGCGCGAGTTGCCTTGGAGCATCTCGATGTTTTCGTAGATGACGGAGGCGAACTTCTCGTACGTGCCACTTCGGGACGCGAGGTCAGCGAAGCTCTCGCCGCGAGAAACGTATATCCGGAAGCGGTTCGGACGGAACTCTCTTCGTTGGAAGAGCGCTTCCTCGAGTTGACTCAAGAGGAGAGGACGTGATCTCCACGTTAAAAGCGGAGTTTCTAAAGCTGGTCCGCCCGATCTTCCTAATCTTGACGCTCGCTGCTCTGGCTCTCAGCTTCTTCATGGCGACCATGGGCCAGCAAACCGGCGCAGCTCAGTTCAAAACGGCGAAAGACAATCTCGCTCTAAGCCTACAGCGGCCCACTCCCTGCTCTTTCTTCGGACTGAAAAGCGGCAAGCGGTGCGATCGAGCGCGCGCCCAAGATCTAGTCGACGCCAGGAACTTCGTCAAACAGACGATTCAGGATACGCGCCTCGGGAGCGCGTCTCAGCAACCGCTTGGGGCGGCCGGTTTTGCCGCCGGCGTCATGAGCTCTGTCCCAGGCGCTTTCTTGATTCTTCTCCTGGCTGCATTCAGCCTCGGAGGCGAATGGAGCGGAAGGACAATGAAGATCATGCTGCTCCAGGATGGGCGCCGGGCGCGTCTGTTGCTGGCCAAGCTGGTCGTGCTTTGGGTCGCGAGCGTGTGGCTCCTTCTCTGGACGATCATCGGCCAAATCGCCTACGGCCAGTTGTTCCGTAGAGTGTTCGTACTGCCGCCTCCGCCGGGATTGCACGACATCTGGGCCTACGCGGGTCCGCGCCTCCTTCATGCGCCTCTTGCGCTGCTTCTGTTCGCCGCGCTCGGCCTTGCCATGGCGACCCTTGTTCGTCAGCCGATCGGAGCGTTTTTCGGGGGCGCACTCTGTCTTATCGTTGTCAACTTCCTGGCCCGCTTCAGCGGGTTGCACGATTGGACGCCGGCGGGATGGCTAGCAAGCTGGATGCACTTCAAGAGGGAGCCTCTTCTGTTTGATCACTTATGGGCGGACAAGATGCCGTCTGCGGGTGAGCCTCGTGCTCTGCTCGGTTTGATCGCTCTGATCGCGGCTCTGGTCACTATCGCGATCGTCGATATTCGAAGAAGAGACATCCAGGTCTAGCGCCTCGTGCTGCCGCCGATAAGGCGCCGCGGAGACCCTTCCGCCGCTGACGATCCACTACTCAGATGGAGTACTTCGCAACTCGGAAACCACTGAGGTCTTGAGCTGTCGAGCACGTCACGCTCGCAAGGGCCACGATAGCAATTATGCTATAATCAAACAGGTCATTCGGGTCGAGGGTTCATCGTCGGGCCTGTACTGATCTAGGTTTCGCACCTCCGGCCCAGGGTTGGAAAGCTGTCTCATGAGGTGCAGACAAGCGAGGCCTTCTTGAGGATGCTCGCGTGACTCGGCCGCTCGCGGCGATGGCTACGAATCAGACTGCCAGCCGAGCCAGGACGATGGCTTCAATAGCTCGGGACCGTGATCGCCGCAGGCTCGATGATAGGCGTGGGCGCCACTCTCACGGCGAGTCCAGCCGAAGTCGTCGGGTGAGACCCAGGTCCCGCAGCGGGCACAGAAGAGCTTGTCGAAGATCTGCTCCTCGAGTTCTTTGATCTCTCCCTCGCGCCCGCTCAGGATCCGCTCGAGTGCTTGGAGTCTCTGCTCGCTTCCTCGGGCGCTCGATCCCGCGGACTCCTTGGCGCTCGTAAGCTCGCTTCTCGCTTTCTTGAGCTCGCGGGCTAATCGCTCCCTGGCCTTCTCGCCGACCGCCTGATCTGTGCGCAGAGTTTCGAACTCCGCTTCGAGCCGCACGAGCTCCGCCTGCGCTTCGGCCAGCTCTTGCTCGAGCTCGACGCCACGGCTCGCCATTTCAAGCGCGCTAACGATGGCCTGGCGCTTGGTGCCGTGCCGGCGCTCGGCCTCTTCCAGTAGCGGTAGCTCCTGTGGCGTGAGCTCGACGATCACACGGCGGCGGAGGTAGGGCGAGCCGAGGGCTGGAGTCTGGGTGGTCACATGCATGATCATGCACATGATCAGGCTCGTTTCCAGGTATTTCAGCGGGTGGAGTTCTCGGGAAGGTTCTTCCGCCATCCTTCCTGCCTGTTAGAAAGGCACCATGGCAGACGAAGACGGAGCGCTTCTCCCCGCCCCTCCCACTCCGATGCTCGACCTGATGAGGAAGCATCTGCGCGAAGAGCACGGCTACAAGGTGCTTCGCCTCGCGCGCGATCTCTACCTCGGCGGCGAGCGCAAGAAGGGCCAGCATCTGAGCTGGAATCCGACCACGGAGAGCTTCCGCTGCGATCTCTGCCCGGGCCAGGTCTTCTCCACCGGCTCGATCTCGCCCGAGCGCATCAGGACAGCCCAGATCTACGACCCCGTGCTCCGATCTCACCTGCCCGGGCTCGCAGATCAAGCGGACAGGGACGAGAGGACCCGGCACCACCTGGATGGATCGGCCAACCGGGAAGAGCTCCGCCGCCTCCAGGGAGCAGACGCCAAGCGTCGCCGGGCGAAGGGAACGAGGCCCACGGTCGACCAAAGACGCGAGCTGATGCAAGCCTGGCTCATCGGCCAGGTGAAGACGAACGGCGGCAACCTCGAGCGCGCGCTCGAGAAGGCCGAGCGGTTGCAGCAGGAAGACCCGGAGGCCTGGGCGCACATCTGCGATCGACCGCTCGCCAAGGGGACGCTCCGCGACTACTGGCAGGACATCCCACCCGAGGAGCGCGAGGCGGCCTTCAGTGAGGGGAAAAACCGGGCCGAGAAGTCCACCCACTGAACTTCCTCCAGACTTCCAAAGGCTCTGGCACGCTCGGATGGAGATGTCCGAGATGCTCCCGACAGCCGAGCTGCACGATCACCCCCGAGCGGAACACATCCCGCCGATGCGAAGCGGCGAGTACGCCGTCCTTGTTGCCGACATAGGCGAGCGCGGCATCGCCGTTCCGCTCGAGGTCAACTCGCGGGGAGAGGTGCTGGACGGTCGTCACCGCCTGCGCGCAGCCGGAGAGCTCGGGCTCGAGTCGGTGCCTGTGCGAGTGGTCGAGACGGAGGACGAGCTCGCCTACATCCTGCGCGCGGCCATCAACCACCGTCATCTCGACGCCTCGCAGCGGGCGGCGCTCGCGCTCGAGCTGGATGAGCACACGCAAAGGAGGGAAGAGGCGCAGGCTCGCAGACTGGCCAACCTGCGCCGAGGTCCCGATGTGGCAACGTTGCCACATCGGGGCGAGCGGACGAGGGAGATCGCCGCCCGCAGCGCCGGCGTCTCTCCCAGAACGATCCAGGATGCAGAGACGGTCCGCCTGCACGACCCCGTCCTCTTCGAGCAGGTCAGGCAGGGGCGGCTGCCGACCCACGTCGCGGCGCGGCGCATACGTCAGGCCCAGAGGGATCTGACCCTCGTCTCTCCCCCGCTCCCGAACGGCCCGTTCGAGCTGGTCTACGCCGATCCGCCCTGGCAGCTCGGAAACCCGTCTTCCGCCTACGCTCCCGAAAACCACTATCCGACGATGCCGCTGGAGAAGATCAAGACCTTCGAGGTGCCTGCGGCAGACAATGCGGTGCTCTTCCTCTGGGCGGTTGCCTCGAAGCTCCCGGAGGCGCTCGAGGTGATGGCGGCCTGGGGCTTCGAGTACAAGACCTCTCTAGTCTGGGTCAAGGACTGGATCGGCCTTGGCACCTGGGTCCGGCACCGCCACGAGCACTTGCTCATCGGCAGGAGGGGCAACTACCCACCGCCCGATCCCGAGGATCGGCCCAACTCGGTCATCGAGGCGCCGAGAGGCGCCCACTCCGAGAAGCCGGCCTTGGTCTACGAGCTGATCGAGCGTGCCTACCCGCTCGCCTCGAAGCTCGAGCTCTTTGCTCGTGGAGTAACGAGGAGCGGCTGGACCTTCTGGGGAAACGAGGTCGAGGCGGCATGACCGAGCGCCTGCTTACCGCCAAGGAAGTGGCGGAGCTGCTCGCGGTGCCGGAGTCTTGGGTCAGGGGGGCGACACGCGAAGGGCGTCTCCCCTACCTCGCGCTCGGTCGCTATCGCCGCTACGAGAGAGAGGCGATCGAAGCTTGGCTCGCCGAGAAGCAGCAGGGCCCCTCTACTGGGCGACTTGCATTCCGCCCGGATTCGAGCTTGTGATGGACGACATGCCAAGTAGGGAGCCGAAATGGGGCCGTGTCTGGCGCTACGAGGGTCCAAGAGGCGTCGTTTGGCGGATCCGCTACAAGGATGCCTCGGGCAAGCGCGTGCTGGAGACGCTCGGCAAGGAGCCCCCCTGGAACCGTAAGCGTTCAGAGACCGAGCTTCGCCGACGGCTCGTCGACGTCGAGCGTGACGGCTACCGGGCACCGGAGAAGATCCGCTTCGAGGAGTTCGCAGAGCGCTGGCTGACCGAGTACTTGCCTGGACGCGGACTCAAGCTGACGACAACGGACGGCTACCGGCAGACGATTCGAAATCACCTCCTCCCCGCCTTCGGGCGTGTGCTCCTGGCCGATCTCGAGCAGCAGCCCGAGCTGATCGATCGCTACGTGACCCGGAAGATCCAGGCCGGCTATTCGTCCAAGACGGTGGTAAACCACCTCCTCTGCTTGCAGGTGATGCTGAAGCGAGCGGTGCGCTGGCGCCTGATCAGGACGAACCCGGTCTCGGAGTGCGAGCGCCCGCGGGTGAGAGAAGGCGAGCTGAACGTCCTTACCGAGGTCGAGATCTCGAGGCTCTGGAGCGCCTACGGCGAGCTGGAGCGAGAAGCGACATCCGAAGAGCAGGTCTGGTGGCGACTAGCTCGCACGATCACCTTCTTCGGGCTCGGCAGCGCCATGCGCCGAGGGGAGCTTCTCGCGCTTCGCTGGAAGGACGTGCGCCTACTCGAAGGACAGGTGCAGGTGAGAGAGGCGCTCGTCAAAAGCCGCTTCACTACACCTAAGTCGCGTGCCTCGCGCCGGATGATCGAGCTTGGGCCGCGCACGAAGGACTTGCTCGCCGAGCACTGGCGCCAGAGTCCCTTCCAGGGCGAGGACGAGCTCGTCTTCTCCCATCCGGAGAAGGGGACGCCGCTCGACCCGGGCAAGCTCGCGCGCGTCTATCTAAAGCCGGCGCTCGAGCGAGCCGGTATCACGAAGCCCTTCCGCCCCTTCCACGATCTCCGCCACACGGCGCTCACGCACGAGGCTGCGGCCGGTAACCCGATGGCCTACGTCCAGCTCAAGGCCGGTCACTCGCAGAGCCAGATCACCGAGCGCTACATCCACGCGTCGCAGGTGCTCTTCCCGGGGGCGGCGGCGCGGGGCGAGGAGCGGATGTTCGGAGCCGCTCGAATTCACTAGACAGCGAGCGTAGAACAGCGACCCGGGTGGCGTGGGAAAGCGTGCGGGAATGTAGCTTGACCTAGCCGAGCGCTAAGCCCCCGCGCTGAGCTAGACAGAAGGTTCTAGCCAAGGCCATCCACTCTGACAGTAGCCGAGCTACTCGCCTTATCGCCGTTACCGAGCTGGCCGTAGCTGTTGTAGCCCCAGCACTCGACCCTGTGCATAGAGAGAAGGGCGCCGCTTTGCTCGTGACCAGCGTGCCGGTCACTTTCTTCCGCCGCCGCTTTCCTCAAGCCGGCAGGTTAACCCGAAGCTTCCTCGACTGCAGTCTCGCCCGGGCCTCGCCACTCTTGCGACGTCGCCGTTTCACGATCGGCGCCGGTGTGCGACAGGTAAGAGACGAGAGCGACGATGAAGATAGCCAGGACGAAAGCAACGGGGCCATCGCCGTAGCCCAGCCCACCGGCGTGGCGCGACTTCCCCGTCCAGTCGGCAAACGAGGCTCCCAATGGCCTCGTCATGATGTAGGCGAACCAGAAGGCGAAGATCGCGTTCAGTCTGAAGAAGCGATAGGCAACTGCCGGGATCGCAAACACCGCTGCGAAGAGCACTCCGGCCGTCAGGAAGCCGAGCTTGGCCGTGTAGGCCGCCAGGTCACCGGTGGCGGTGCCCATCGCGAACGTCGCGAGCACGGCCGCCCAGTAGAAGGCTTCGCGCTTACGCGTATAGATGCTGTGGATGGAGAGTGTCCGCTCGCTTCTGTGCCAGGTCGTGAAGACAACACCAAGCGCGATCGCAAAGAGGATCGTCGAGGCGATGTAGGCGACGCCAAACTCGACGTGCAAGACGTCGGCCGCCATGGTGCCGAAGACGGCGACCATGACCACCGCCAGCCAGTAGGCCCAGGGGATGTATTTCCGTACCCGGAACTGGATCGCCATCGCGATCAGGAAAGCGAAGAAGCCTCCGATCACCGCGTAGTACGGGTTGAAACGGTGGACCAAGTAGTCCGAGGTCGCTTCGCCGAGAGCCGTGGTCAGGATCTTGATGATCCAGAAATAGACCGTCACCCGCGGTACTTTGGTCGTCGCTCGACGTGCTTGGGCTGGGCTGATCATCTTCCGCAGAGATCCCTGTGCCCGCCGGGCTGCCGCGAGCAACGCATAGAGAAGCGGGCAGTCTAGCTGGGCCGCTCGCCCAAGTGGAGCGGTTGTCCAGTCAAGTCGCATGAAGTGGTGTAACTCCTGCGTCCGGCCCCTTTATGCGGTCCAGCACGGATATCGCAGCGTCCGACGCTGAGAGGACAAGCGGAGAGAACCGAGTAACGGCAACATCTCAGCTTCTCCGCGTTTGCGTTCGCGGCCATAATGGGTCGACCATCGCGATCGACAGCGACCGGCGACACAGTTCCGACGTGAGGAGGCACGATGATTGGTGAGAAGGTGCAGCAGTTCAAGGGCAAGGGCACCGACCTGAGCGCGCTGAACGAGAAGATCGCGAGCTATCTGAAGTCCGACGGATTCACGGTTCAGACGTCGGCGGCGAGCCCGCACGGGACGGTGATCCAGGCGAAGAAGGGTGGGTTCTTGAGTGGCGTCATCGCCGCTGACCGTGCCCTGTCGATCCTGGTCTCTGGCGACTCGAACGACTTTACGGTCCGGATCGGGATCGGGAAGTGGTTGGAGCATCTCGGCGTGGCGGCGTTGGAGACATTGCTGTTGTCCGACTTGTTCCTCGTTGTAGACGTGGCCGAGATGGCCTGGAATCTAGAGATCGAGAGCAAGCTCGCCAAGCAGATCGAATCGCTAGTCGGCTAGCCGGCGTAAGGTATCGAGCCGTGGCCTAGGCGACAGTTCTAGCACCCGCAACGCCTGCGGTGACTTTGTGACAGGAAAGCGTCCCGGTGCCGTATAAAGGTTTGAATGCGTGTAGTAGCTACGACAGTCGCGGCGATCGCCAGCGTCCTCGTTGCCTCCGGTTGCGGTAGCTCTGGGAAGAAGGCGACGGAGCCGACGAACTCGTTCGGAGGCGGCCCTGCGGCAGCAATCATCGCCCGCAACCACGAGGTGCAGGTTGCCCGCTCCTCGAATCGCCTCTTCTCGATCTTCCCGGCGGTGCCCGGCAAGCGACAGTGCTCGATCCCCGACGGCGCACCGGGAGCGAAGCCATTCCGTGGGACGTGCCAGACGAGCGTCCATCCCGCCCGGACGCACGAGCCAGCGGTGATCGTGACCTTCACCGAGAGGTGGCGTTGGCCGCCCTGCCCGCGCAAAGGTGACTGCATCGCGGCCCGAAATCTGCGCCACACGTGGCACGTCATCGAAGGCGAGCCGATCGTGAAGCCGGGCGCAAGGCTTCGGGTCTTGGCTACCCGTTCGAACGGTGCGACAGCGCCGCAGTACTACAAGTGACCGCGCTGCGAACCTCAGCTCATCCGCTGCGGCTCAGGTGACATTCTCGAACGCTGGCCCAAAGCGGACTCTCTCGGCACCGTCAGTCAGGCCTGTGTCCCCGATGTTGTTTTCCGTTGAGCCAAAAGTCGGGCAAAAGTTCTCGAGCCCGATCTCGCTGTAGTAAACAGAGAAGCCCCGTTTCCAGGGCTTCTCCAGTAGCGGGGGCAGGATTTGAACCTGCGACCTCCGGGTTATGAGCCCGGCGAGCTACCTGACTGCTCCACCCCGCGTCGCGTTGCTCATTATAGCGCCAGAAATACCCTCTCCGGAGCCTCCGGGGAGGGTGCTCGCGCCGCTCGTTGCTAGCATCGACGGAGTGATCGCCTTCTGGGTCGCGCTCGCCGTCCTCGCCGTCGCTTTTCTCGCCGGCGTCGTCTTCGTGGTCGTGCGGGCGCTCGAGACGAGGCGGGCGCTGAAGAGGCT
>Ga0224516_1000378_pt1 | contig 10390 bp, 8 predicted proteins | sample IRFST0metaG_FD_179884 | JGI IMG/M metagenome (GOLD analysis project Ga0224516, IMG submission 179884) | Peat soil microbial communities from Stordalen Mire, Sweden - IR.F.S.T0 | ecosystem: Environmental > Terrestrial > Soil > Wetlands > Peat | place: Sweden: Norrbotten County, Stordalen Mire... | reverse complement strand
TATCTTTTAGATTATTAAAAGGAGAACATATTGGTCTCATTGGAGCTAACGGTGAGGGGAAATCAACCTTCATGAAAATTATTACAAATAAGATTTTGCCAGATGGAGGCATTATTGAGTGGAATAGTAAATTTAGCATTGGATATATGGATCAACTGGTTGACTTAAAAGAAGGGATTACTACATTAAATTTTTTAAAGGAAGCATTTTTAAATTTATTTAATATAGAAAATAAAATTAATGATTTATATAATAAGCTTGGTAATATGAACGAAGATGAAATGAATAAAACCCTAAATAAAATTGCCACCATGCAGGAATTTTTACATAAGAGTGATTTTTACAGTATTAATTCAAAAATACAGGCAACTGCAGCTGGTCTTGGAATTAAGGAGCTTTTAGATAATGATGTTTCAGTTTTAAGTGGAGGACAGAGAACTAAAGTTTTACTTGCTAAACTACTGATGCAAAAATCAGATATTTTATTGTTAGATGAGCCAACTAACCATCTAGATGAAGAACATATAGAATGGCTTAAAAATTATTTAATAAACTATGAAAGTGCATTTATAATAATATCTCATGATAATAGTTTTTTAAATAGTGTAACAAATGTAGTTTATCATCTTGAGCACAAAGCATTAACAAGATATGGGGGGAACTATGATTATTTTGTTAAACTTTATGAAATACGAAGGGAGCAGAGGTTAATTGAATATAAAGAACAGCAAAATGAAATTGCAAAGCTTGAAGATTATATAAGAAAAAATAAAGTAAGAACTGCAACAGCAAAACAAGCTAAAGCAAGAGAAAAGAAACTTAATAAAATTGAAAAAATAGAAATCAAAAAGGAAATTATAAAACCTCGTTTCAACTTTAATAGTGTAAGAATGCCAGAAAGCATAATTTTTAAAGCAAGCAATTTAATTATTGGATACAACAATCCCTTAAGTAAACCTCTGAATTTGAAAATGAAAAGAGGACAAAAAATCGCAATAACTGGAGCAAATGGTTTAGGAAAAACAACTCTTATAAAAAGCTTACTTGGATTAATAAATCCTATAAATGGTGAAATAACTTTAAGTGATTATAGGAAGATAGGATATTTTGAACAGGAAATTGCAGAAGATAATACTACTCCAGTTTTAAATGATGTTTGGAATGCTTTTCCTGATTTAACTCAAACGGAAGTAAGAAGTGATCTTGCTAAATGTGGATTAACAAGGCAGCACATAGATAGTCCTATTAATATATTAAGTGGAGGAGAACAAGCTAAAGTTAGATTATGTAAGTTAATTAATGAACCCACTAATGTATTAGTTTTAGATGAACCGACAAACCACTTAGATATTTATGCTAAAAATGAACTCAAGCGTGCTTTAATAAAATATGACGGCAGCATAATTCTAGTATGCCATGAACCTGAGTTTTATAAGGATATTGTAACAGATGTATGGAATTGTGAAGATTGGAGGTGTTGCAATAAATAAAGAAACAATAAATCTCCAATAAGAATTATTTGATAATACGCTTTTGGAGTCCACGAAAATCAATGTTGGATTTTCGTGGCATTTTGGACTTGTTATTTATTTTCATGTGCCTTAGTTACTAAAAATAGTTATATTTTTATAGCAAAGTGTAATATTTTATAAATTAAGACTTATAATTATGAACTAAAGCAAGGTATTAACACCATTTACATTGGCTTGTTCATCATCATCCATAGGAATAACAATATATTTTTTTCCGTCAATTATTTGTGATTTTATTTGATTTACTTTTTGAGGTTTTACTTGAAGTACAATGTCATAGTTTTGAGTAGTATTGTTCTCAGATTTCATTTCAGAGTCGGAAGCTAATTCTAAATTAGAGTTCGAGGTTGATTCTAAATTAGAATCGGAAGTTGAGTCTAATTTAGTGGCAGAATTTGTTTCGAACATGACAGCAGTCTCTGTTTCCAATATAGTATCGGTTTCTGATTCCAAAGCTGATTCTTTTTCTGAATCTAATACAGCATCTATTTTTGTTTTTTCAAGTCTTTCTTCTAGTATTCGTACTTTTGTTTCAAGTCTCTCTTCCTTTTTTCTTTGTTCATTTGCTGCAAGTGCTTTTGTATCGATTAAATTTTCTACGACAGGAGGCGTATCACCAAATTCTTCTGTATAGGATTTTTCGATTTTTGCAGTAATTTCTTCAGAAATCCCGCTCTCAAGTAGAATATCTTGAATATTATCATTAGTCAAAATTATAGGACCAGCACCCTTACCATTAACAGTATTGTGATCATCTACCATATTATTAAGAGTTTCTTGAATTTCCATGAATAAGTGATCGGATTTTTCATCATCAGTGCCAATAGCTTTACGAATAATAGTATTGAATGTTTCCTTCTGTTCAGTAGCAGTTTGTTTTGAACTACAGCCTAAAGCTTCTTCCATTAATTCTGGATGTGAATCTTTTGCATTTTTTGTATAGTACATAATAGAATGAATATCAGTACTACGGTCTGTAAAAGCTGGAAATACAAATCCAAGATCAGGGGGACCAACTGTCCAATCTCTAAGACGTGCTCCAATTCGATTTTCATCTTCAAGATATCCAAGACCTGGTTTTGAAAGAGATACTGGACATATTGCACATAATAGGTATTCATATACTTCTTCAGATTCATCCAATTTTGCATTATCCGTAGTTTTTGTCATAACATCATAAGCATCGTGAAAAATAAGTATTAGAAAATTACCTGTGTAGTCATAACTATCTATAATTAATTTATAGAAGCTATCAAGCAAAGCATCATCTTTTAACCTACTTTTTTTAAGTGCCATTAAAGAATGTTGTCTACTTCCTATATTTTCTTCTTCAAGAGGAAAATTAAGTTCTAGAAGATTATTTCCCACTGTTCCAGATAATGTTTTTTTTGCAATCTCTAAATATTTAAAGAATTCAGTCTCGTGTAGAGTTAAAAAAGTTTCGTTGATATTTAAAACAATATTTTTTTGACCATCTACATAGCAACCACTCATTCTGGTAAATGTGCATTCATCCTTTTTTAAACGTCTTTTTAATTCCAATATTTCTTTTTTATTCATAAATCGCCCTCTCATTTCATGAGTTTTAATTGTGCATAATAAAGAATATGCTACATAATATAGTATAGTGCTCAATGAATAGCTCTGCAAGTAACTAAATAAATTTAAAAGACTATAATTAGGTTGGGTTTTAAAGTTTACTATTTATATGAATATTCAATTGAAGGTAGTTAATTTATAAGTTATAATTTAGTATATATGGATATGATATAAAAAACTAAAGAGTAGGGAATTTTAATGATTATGAATTAAAGGAGGGGCTAGTATGATTTTGGTAAATTGTGCATGGAGGCAGGAGGATATTATTAAAGCGGTAGAAAGCGTAAGATTAGATGAGGAAAATATCTTTAAAGTTATAAAGGTTGAAGGAATACGAATATTTTTTGATACATTTTTAGAAGATATAAAAGGGGTGAAAATGATAAAGAATGCAATAAAAAATATTCCGGGGTATCAGGCATTGGTTATAGACGTTGTTCCAGTTGTTAATGATAGTATGTTTGAAGGATATAATAAATTATTGTATTAGGCACAATCGAAAAAATTATAAAAGAAAGGAAATATATTATATTAAATAATGGGGGAAAATATTATGAAACAACATGCTAAAACTGCGATAATTAATTCTTTTAAGGAATTATTGAATAAACAATGTATACACAAAATAACAGTGAAACAAATTTGTGAACATTGCGGTGTAAACAGGCAGACTTTTTATTATTATTTTACAGATATTATGGATATATTAAAATTTATAGTATATGAAGAGCTATCGATTGAAATTGCACAAAACAGAACCTTTGAAACATGGGCAGGGGGATTTTTAGCTACAATGAACTATATGAAAAAAAATTCTAAAATGATTTTGCATGTATACAATTCTTCATATTGGACTGAAGCTAATACTTACTTTACAAGTTTTTCGAACAAGTTACTTGATGATGTAGTTATAGAGTGTACAGAAAAAATGGGGGTAAGGTTATCTGATAAAGATGAGATATTTATTGTTAATTTTTATAGACACGTATTTAATGGATTAATTATAGACTGGATAAGCCAAGGTATGGAAGGAGAATCTGAAATTATTCTCAAAAAACTTCTAGTAATGATAAAAGGAAATATTTCTCGTTCAGTATCCGCTTTTGGAAAAGAAGCAATAAAATAATAAGACACATGAGAATAAATATCCATGGCAAATGGACATGTTATTTAATTGATTGTGCCTAATTCTCCTAAGTGAATAAAAATCCTAATTTGCGACACTTTCATATATCTGTCTATTGAATAGGATTACATAAACCATATATACTAAATATAAGGAATGTTAAATTATTCATATTTAGGGGGGACTAATAAATGTTTACTTTTAATTACAGCCAGGGAGCATCAATATTAAGTGTATGGGGTGTGTGGATACTGGTATTTATTGCACTCTTTGGATTAAATGAAATAACACGTAGATTCAAATATGTTGCACTCTTTAGCTTTGTTATTTTACCAATAGCACTTTCAGTAGTGTGGTTTACAGTATTGAGAGATACAACTTATACAGATTGGTTTCATCTTGCCAAAGTATATTCTTCTACTGCTGGATGTATTGGCTTTTGGTGTATTAAATACGTTAAGGGAAAAGATAAATCAACTGGCAAGGAATGGAGATTAGCTGATAATAAATGGGTACTATGCTTCCCACCTTTGATTTTAGCGATTAATATAGCAGAGGCAGTAAGTCGTGATTTTCAAGTTGGTATTCAATACCATGGAGGCGGAACTTTAGTAGATGAGGCTATGTACGTTCTAGGCGGACCATGGAATTTCATGAATGGAATTGCAGGTATTTTAAATATTATAACTATTACTGGATGGCTTGGAATTTGCTTGAGGAAAAAGACTAAAAAAGATGGAAGTAAGGATATGTTATGGCCTGATATGCTATGGTTTTGGATAATAGCTTATGACCTCTGGAATTTTGATTATACCTATAACTGTCTTCCAGGTCATGCTTGGTATTGTGGTTTTGCACTACTATTGGCTCCAACACTTTGTTCATTTACTATTGGAAAAGGAGCTTGGTTACAACATCGTGCACAAACGTTAGCATTATGGTGTATGTTTGCACAAACATTCCCAGCGTTTATGGATAAGGGAACTTTTGCAGTTTCTTCTACTTATAATACTGTTCCTCTTTGGGGATTTAGTTTATTATCATTGATTTCAAATATAGCAGTATTTGTTTATATGATTTGGAAAGTATTGAAGACAAGAAGGAATCCTTATCTTGGTGAATTATATACAGACCTACAAAAGTATCATGAAATTAAGACACTTGCAGAATAAGATTTAATGATTTTTATAAAATTAATAGGAAATATTGAATAAGGCACAATCAAAAAAATAACATTTGGACTTGTTATTTATTTGATTGTGACTAACTAAGAAATCCACGACGCGATGAACTGCGCCGTGGATTTTTAAGTATAAAAATATTTAACTTATATGAGTTCTTGAATATAATAGAAGTATAAAAAGATTTTAAAGCAAATGAGTATCTTAAATCTAGATATAATACCAAGATAAGAGGTGAATGTGATACAAAGAAATATGGACTTAAAGAAGAACAAAAAAGAACGAATAAAAATTAATAATTTAAACGAGTTTAAAGATGTGTTAAAAGAAGAAGGATATGACATTAATGAATTTGATGAAGAAAAATTTAAAGAAGAAATCAAGCAGATTTTTAGAGTAAATAATAGTGTAATAGAGGGGCTTTATAAATGCATTAAGGATACTGATATTACTTATAGGGCAAATGATATTAAGGATTTTATGGACTATATAGAAAAAATCATATTATTTGAAAATGAACATGATAAATTATGCAAAAAGATAAGTGAAATAAAAAAACTTATTGTAGATAGAATTGAATATGAACGAGAGCCGAGATTTCAAGAAAATGTTGAAGATATCCTAAATGCCATAGAAGAAATAAAAAGTGATATATCTGGAACAATAGGTGAAGAAGAGAAAGCAAAATTAGAAAGTTTGGAGAAAGAAATAGAAAAGGAATATCTTTATGCAAAAGATATTGAATTAGTGAAAAAAATGGTTTGTATTAAAAAAAGAGGCATAAAAGAAAAATACAATGATAAAACTAAAATTAAAACAATATTCATAGAAATACCTGAGAAGATAGATTATCAATATATTATAGTGAAGAAGGGGACTGTTGAGTATCATCAACATTTAAGCAATAACATACCAAGAATGCAGCGTTTAACAAAGAATATTAACAAATATATGAAAGTTTGTGAAAATGAAAAAGCAACATTTAAAATAGATCAGAGCAAAGCATTACAGGACTCTATAAATATAGCAGTAGCAATGTATGATAATAAGGAGTTTAAAGCAATAAGTGGTAGTAATGATATAACCAATTATTGTACTGCACCACCACAAGACACAGCAGTTTTTAAAAGTAGTAAAGTTAATAAATTAGGCAAATTGGGAATAGGATATGATAGGGCCTCCGATAGTGAAAAAAAAATATTTGAAGAAATACATAAACAAATAGAGGCGAAAATATTGAAGAATGAAGGAAATCTTATTTTGTATAGTAAATGGGAACCATGTCCGAGTTGTTATTTTGTAATTAGTCAGTTTTGCAAAAAGCATCCCAATATAAAAGTACAGGTGAAATATAGTCAAAAATATGGGAAATAGCAGATGCTTTTGGGTGAATAAAATAATATTTATAATAAAATATTGAATAATTATTATAAAAGTGTTAGAATAAAAAACATGATATAGTATGTAACTGGTAAGCAGGCATTAACTATACATAAATATTTGCGGATGTTTATGTTTGTTAATGCTTTTTTCGCGCAAAAAGCATAGAAAGACTTCTCGAAAGCAATAATAATTATATTAAATAGAAAAGGAGAAGAAACAATGAAAGACAAAATTTTTAGTGTTTTACAACGTGTAGGAAGATCTTTTATGCTTCCAATTGCTATTTTACCAGTAGCGGGATTATTTTTAGGGATAGGTGGTTCATTTACTAATGCCACAATGCTTGAAACTTATGGACTTACTAGTTTAATTGGACCTGGCACATTTATTTACTCAATTCTTTCTGTAATGAATGCAGCAGGAAGTGTAGTATTTGGTAATTTACCTTTGATATTTGCAATGGGTGTCGGAATAGGTATGGCTAAAAAAGAAAAAGAAGTTGCAGCACTAGCAGCAGCAATTGCATTCTTTATTATGCATGCATCGATAGGTGCTATGATTACTATTAATGGTGGAACTCAAGCACTTCTTAGCGGTGCATCAACTTCAGTACTTGGTATTACTTCATTACAAATGGGTGTTTTCGGTGGTATTATTGTAGGGCTTGGCGTAGCTGCTTTACATAATAGATTCTATAAAATTGAATTACCACAAGTATTATCATTCTTTGGTGGAACTAGATTTGTTCCAATTATAAGCGCAATAACATATTTAATTGTTGGAATTTTAATGTTTTATGCTTGGCCTCCAGTTCAAGCAGGTATTTATAAAGTTGGAGAGATTGTACTTGCATCAGGTTATGCAGGAACATGGGTTTATGGTTTAATGGAACGTTTATTAATACCTTTTGGTCTTCATCATGTATTCTATTTACCATTCTGGCAAACAGCAGTTGGTGGTACAGCTATGGTAGGCGGAAAGCTTATTGAAGGAGCTCAAAATATTTTCTTTGCAGAACTTGGAACTCCAGGAATAACACATTTTAGTGTTTCAGCAACAAGATTTATGTCAGGTAAATTCCCACTTATGATATTTGGTTTGCCTGGAGCAGCACTTGCAATGTACCAATGTGCTAAACCAGAAAAGAAAAAAATAGTAGGTGGATTATTAATATCGGCAGCATTAACTTCAATGCTTACTGGTATTACAGAACCAATTGAATTTACATTCTTATTTGTTGCACCAGCATTATATGGAATTCATTGTATATTTGCAGGAGTTGCATATATGTTAATGCACATGCTTGGTGTTGGAGTAGGTATGACTTTCTCAGGTGGACTTATTGATTTATTCTTATTTGGTATTTTACAAGGAAATGCTAAGACAAGTTGGATTTGGGTTGTAATTGTAGGCATTGGATACTTTGTGGTATACTATGGATTATTCACTTTCTTAATTAAGAAATTTAATTTAAAGACTCCAGGACGTGAAGATACTGAAGAAGTAAAACTTTATCGTAGAAGTGACGTAGAAGCAAAGAAAAATGGTAAAAATGGTGATGCGGATGAACTTTCAGATATGATATGCCAAGGTCTTGGTGGTAAGAAAAATATTTCTGATATCGACTGTTGTGCGACTAGATTACGTTGTACAGTGCATAAATCAGAATTAGTAAATGAAGCTTTATTAAAAGAAAGTGGAGCATCAGGAGTAATTCATAAAGGTATTGGTGTTCAAATTATATATGGACCAAGAGTAACAGTTATAAAATCAAACTTAGAAGATTACTTAGTTACAGCACCAAATGAAGAAGTTTCTATGGATGCAGTAATGGAAAAAACATCAAAAATAGTAAAAGAAAAGGAAGCTAAAGGAAAAGTTATTAGAACAATAATTTTAGATAGCCCATTAACTGGTGAAGCTAAAGATTTATCTGAAGCACCAGATGAAGCCTTTGCAAGCAAGATGATGGGAGATGGAGTTGTAATTATTCCAACTAATGGAGACGTTGTAGCACCAGCTGATGGAGAAATAAGCTTTGTATTTCCATCAAAACATGCAGTGGGATTAACAACAGCTGATGGACTTGAATTACTTATTCATATTGGAATAGATACAGTAAAACTTGATGGAAAAGGCTTTGAAACTTTTGTAAAAGATGGAGATAAAGTTAAGAAGGGTGATAAATTATTAAGCTTTGATTTAGAATTCATAAAAGCTAATGCACCATCTATTGCATCACCATGTATTTGCACTGCATTAAACAGCAGGCAAAAGGTACGTTTATTAAAAACAGGTAATATTAAGGCAGGAGAAGCAATAATTGCAATTGATATATTAGAATAATATACAAGATAATGAGGAGGCATAAAATGTTCAGAGTGATAAAGGCACTAAACCATAATAGTGTAATTGCTATACATATGGATAGCAACAAAGAATATATTTTGCTAGGTAAGGGTATAGGTTTTGGGAAAAAAGTGAATGAACGTATGGAAGTACCTGAAGATGCACACACATATCTTTTGCAACAGGAAACAGAAAGAGGTTCAACTAGAGAAATGATAAACGATATAGAACCAAAATTTTTAGATATTGCCAGCGCAATCATTATGGAAGCAGAAAAGAAATTTAAAAAAATAGATGCCAACATTTTATGTCCTCTTGCAGATCATATTGCATTTGCAATAAAAAGAATAAAAAATAATGAACAAATAAGCAATCCATTAACACAAGACATTAAAGCTTTATTTTCAGAAGAATATGAAGTAGCATATAAGGCAAAAGAGATTATTAAAGAAATAGAAGGCGTTGACATTGATGAAGATGAGATCGGTTATATAGCTCTTCATATTCATTCAAGCCTTGGAAATGAAAAAATATCACAAGCAATAGAGACCGCAAGGCTAGTTAGAGATTGTATTACATCTATTGAACAGAATACTGGGAAAACAATTGATATTGAATCACTATCTTATAATCGCCTTATGAGCCACATTAAATATATGACCGCAAGAACAATAAAGGGTGAACCAATAAATCTTGATATGAATGATTATATTAAGGAAAGGTTCCCCAAGTCATTTGAAATTGCCAAAGATATATGCAGACAATTAGGGCGCGAATTAAAAAAAGAAATGAAAGAAGTAGAAATCGGATATCTTGCAATGCATATTGAAAGAGTATTCTCAGATGAACTAATGGGATAGAAACTAAAAATCCACGACAATTGTCGTGGATTTTAATATGCCTTAAACAGAGAAATGTTATTATAATAGTTCTAATATTTCTATTGTATATTTTTCTCCTGGAGCATCAACTTCAACTATATCGTGAGCTTTTTTGCCTAATAGTGCTTTTCCTAAATCTGATTCTATGCTTATGCGCATATTTTCAGGATCTAAATCCATAGTTGTTACGAGTGTTATAATAGCATCATATTCATCTTCTATAAATTTAATTCTAGCTTTACTATTAATTCCAAGTATTGAGTTATCTACATTTCCATCATCTATTATAGTTGCTGTTGAAAGCATAGTTAATAAATATTGAATTCTATTGTCATTTTA
>Ga0224516_1000377_pt1 | contig 10392 bp, 10 predicted proteins | sample IRFST0metaG_FD_179884 | JGI IMG/M metagenome (GOLD analysis project Ga0224516, IMG submission 179884) | Peat soil microbial communities from Stordalen Mire, Sweden - IR.F.S.T0 | ecosystem: Environmental > Terrestrial > Soil > Wetlands > Peat | place: Sweden: Norrbotten County, Stordalen Mire... | reverse complement strand
CAGATGTGACCGACGAGCACGACGCTATACAGCTTGGGCTATCTGAACGCATCAAAAAGCACTAAGCGCTCTCGCACCAAGTCCGGTATTCTCGCGTACCCGCCAGCAGCTGTAATCTCCTGCTCGGTGATGTTAAACGCGTGCATTAACGGCGCGTTTTTTGTCTCGTCGTACTCCATAACCCGTGGATCTGAGCATATCAAGACAGTGAGCTGCGTCGCAGCTCTTTGAATTGATTGCTTCGCACCAACGACAATCAACAACACGTCCATCCCTCCTTCGTGAACGCCCATTTCAAGCGCTTTTCGTATCTGCCGGCAAGCGCCCAAGTGAAGGAGAATTTCGACGCCAAGGTCCGTGGCGATGTTTCGATGATCGCGAAACGACCGCATGGCGTTGCGTATGGCACAATCAACGTGCCGCCGACCGGCGACTTTTGTGGCGTCGACGGCTTGAATTGTCGTGTTGCTTGGCTGCGCAATGGCGTCAAGCTCCCTCAAAAAAGCCTCAACACTCCCAATGGTGATTTTTCCTGCCACGACGTCATATTGCATGGGTTGACTCACTCATCTGTGAGAAACGTCGCATCCGCTCTATCCGTTCGATCAAGTACGCCCCCGGGTTCGCCGAGTTGCGTAAAGACATCAGACGCTAGCGCAGGCCCAAGAAGTGCCGCCACCGTTTCAAAGGGAGCCTTTTTAAGTTCTTTTCGGCTTGTGAAACCCGCATCGTGCAGTTTTCGGGCGCGGACTCGGCCGATGTTTTTCAGTTGCACGAGATCAAGGAGCTCACGATTGATACCATACTGGATGCGCGCTGTGAGCTCCCGGGCTTCTTTCCTTGAAGGAACCTTGAGGTAGGCTGCAAGCTCGGCGAGCGCATGACTCACCCACTGCACCGTATCGACGAGATTTCTGATGTCGCCCGGCCCGACGTTGTAGCTTTCGGTGATCTCCTTTTCGCCTACTTCGGTTATCCAGTCGTTGACGAGCATTGCCGTTTTTACCTCAGAGAGGAACCAGTCGTAATCGACGTCTCTGAATCGATTAGGAATCTCATCCAGGAACTCATCGAGGTGCCGATTGACAAATTCAGTTACCACGCGGTAATCCTTGTTTCGCATGAACAGGCGCTTAACGTCCGGGGTTGAACAGATGAGGTGGAGCAGCGATACGTCGCTCACCGTCTCGGCGTTGCTTAGTCCTTTTCGTATCTTCACCGCAGTCAGCGGATCGACATAGAGCCGCGACACAAGATGCCCAAATGTCGTCGCCTTGATGCGCCCGCTCGAGTCGACAATCATCTCTTCGTTCTCGAGAAACGCCAAAACGCGGTCGATCGCATATCGCAAGAGGTTCAGCCCCGTCTTTTGCTGAAATCCGAAGAACGTCGCGTCAAAGAACTGTTCGAGATCAGCCCTCGTGTGTGCGAAACCGTTTGAAATGGTCGAGAGAACGTGCATGCGAAGCGCTGTCTCCGTTCCAAGTTTTGAAATAACGTCTTCGGCCTCGCTGAGAATATAGTGGTCTGCGAGCGCCTCACACTCACTCGGCGATTTAGCGATGAGAACTGCCTCTCCGTACGCATCGAATCCGGGCCTCCCCGCGCGACCGGCCATTTGCTTGTATTCGAGCACGGGAATGTCCGTCATGCCGTAGTTCGCGTCGTAGCGCTTGTAATCTCTGATAACGACCCTTCGGGCAGGAAGGTTGAGTCCCGACGCGAGCGTAGGCGTCGAGACGATTACCTTGATAAGGTTGGCGCGGAACCACGTCTCGACGTGTTTCCGGTGGTCGATGAGAAGGCCGGCGTGGTGAAATGCCGCTCCGTGGCGCACGCAGTAGGCGAGCTTCTCTGCAATCCCGGTCTCCCCGTGGATTTTCGCAGCAAGCTCCTTGGAGTCGAAATCGCCCTGTGATCGGAGCGTCGTTGCGATTCTCTTTGCAAGGCCTTCAGCATTTCGCCGTGTATTGACAAAGATCAAGCATTGGCCACCTTCTCGCAGGGTATCGATGGCGAGTGCAATCGCCGGGTCGCTTGCGCCATCTGAAACGGCTTTTTTCACAACGCCGAGCGGTGGCGCGCCGTGTAAGAACGCGATAACGGCGCGCTCAGGAAGATAAAGACCCTCGTGCAATGCGACGGGCCTCCAGTCACTTCTTATGAGTTGTGCGTCAAGCCAGGCTGCCATATCGTCGGCATTAGACACCGTTGCACTGAGCGCGAGAATTTGAGCTGTCGGATTGAGTCTCTTTAGCTTAGTCAGCGTTACCTCGAGCGTTGGACCGCGATCTATCGAGTTCAGCAAGTGGATCTCGTCCGCGACGACGACAGTAAGCGCCTGCATCCACGCAACGCCGTTTCGCAGCAGCGAATCTGCTTTCTCGGAAGTGGTGACTATGATATCGTTGCGTCCCAGATTGTCGTCACGAACGTCGTAGTCTCCTGTTGAGATCCCGACTCGCACGCCTGACGCGGCAAACAGCGAGAATCGGTCGAACTTCTCCGAAGCGAGCGCCTTCAGGGGGACGATATAAAGGCATTTGCCGCCTTTAACGATCGAATTGAGCATCGCGAATTCTGCGAGCAGCGTCTTGCCCGAAGCGGTGGGCGTCGCGACCACCATACTCGCGCCGTTGAGCAGCCCGCAATCTAGTGCTTCGGCTTGCGGCGGATAGAGCTCCGTGAAGTCCGGCTGAGTATAAAAACGCGTAATTTTTTCAGGTAAATCCGTTACGTCCATGCTGCTCTAGGTAACCCATATGAGCAGTCCGATATTAATACCGTTCTCAGCAGTTCTGGCGCCAGCGGCGCATAAGGCGAGGAGGGCCGCGCTCAAGGCCGACGGTCGTTAAACCACCCTTTACCGGCGCTGCCAGGCATTGGTAAGCGGGCGCTCGCATATTTCGCGTAAAAAGGCATTGCTGGACCACTAAGCATCACAAAAAATAGTCTAAGGTCGTTAACTCGTCCCTCTTCGCGACATGTCCAACGGGTCTCTTTTCCACAGAACCAACAAGCTCACGATTAGCGTGAGGCAACCCATGCATCGACCCTTTCTGTGGAACAACCGAGGTCCCGTTAACGACCTTGGTGATTTAAAGCCGAGGCAACATATTGTAAAGCCAGTAGCTATTTTAAGATTTATAACAACTTTAGTTTGTTACTCCGCGCACGCCCGCACGAAAGCCGTGGCGGGATCTTGTGAGCAGGAGTGGGGGGCGCTTTTAAACCTCAAAGGACCGTGTTCAGATTGCCGATACGTAGCAGAAAGCTTTCGATCTTCTCAACGTACGAGTTGTCTTCTACGTCTTTGTGCAGAATTTCGACGGTGGCAACCGGGGTTGCCTTGCACAGTTCTTGCATCTCTTCGAACGCGCTCTCCGCCCCTGAGCGATCCTGGGTGCAAAAGAAAGCGACACGAGTGAATCGCTTGCTCTTGCGCGAGATGTACGCCCGCATAGGACTTGATACGGTTTGAACCCAGACTGGCGTGCCAATGATCGTGAGATCGTAACGCGCAGGATCTTTTTTCGTGGCCTTGATAACCGCGGGCTTTTTCAGGACCGCCTCCTCGCGCGAAATGTCGTACCCGGAAAAATCGCTTCGGTCTTCTCTGGCGACGATCTCCTCGACGTCTCCTGAGAGAGCTCGCGCGATCGTTTCAGCTACCTTTCTGGTGATTCCCGTGCGAGAATAAAAAACGACGAGCGTCTTCATTAGACGGTATTACGTGTCGCCAAGCTTAACCGTTTCATTTCCTTTGTGGGCACGGCCACCTCGGCTGCAGAAGCCCCGTCACTGTTGCGGAGATGGCGAAAGATACAAATGCTGATTGGCCGCTTTTGGATTAGTAGGCTTGAGTAATTTCGCGCGAACGCCTGTCAGTTTGTAGCCGATGTGCGCGTCTTTGAGGTGCAAGGAACGTGATCTTTGATCTGCACATTCACTCAAAATACTCGGGCGATTGTACAATGGCGCCGGCCACCATCCTCAAGGTCGCAAAGAAACTTGGATTGGACGGTATTGCCGTCGCGGATCACTTAACTATCAAGGGCGCAGTTGAGACGCGCAGATTGAACGACGATCCTGATTTTTTGGTCATCGTCGGCGCCGAAATTGAGACGGCGAACAAGGAGGACCTGATCGGCTTATTTCTCACAGAGGAAATTGAGTCCCGAAACACCGCAGACGTAATCACCGAGGTCAAAGCGCAAGGTGGCATTGTTTTTTGGGCGCATCCATTCCGAGTCGGGAAAAACCTATTACACCCCGAGGCGATTGAGCGACTTGATCTCATTGAGGGGTTCAATTCGAAAACGAGCGCTTCGCGCAACGCGCTTGCGCAACAGCTCGCTCGTGAATATGATAAACCCGTGATAGGGGCCAGCGACGCACACCAGGTCGCGGAAATAGGAAATGGCAAAACGTTGGTACGTAGCGCTGATTTTGGCGCGACGAGAGAATCGCTTGCTTGCGGGAAGACGCAGATAGTGGACTCTCACTTGTCCTACGATTACCTATACGATACGCTTTGAGAATCAATAGTCCGTTTCGCAAACGGCTTTCATTTGGGACAAGAGAAGGTTCCGTGCTGACAACGCCTCTAGCGTGATCGCGGCTGCGCCTAAAAAGCGCTCTATCTCTAGGCTGCTTAATTCCGCGCATCAATCACGTTTAATAATGAAAAACTACTGTCAAACTTAGCGAGGTGAGCAGCCAAATCAGACAGCAAAACATAGAATCAAAACTGTTTTATTCCGCAAGTATTGGTCATTTCGACCAAGTAAGCGAGTCGGCCGTCGATTTGGAGATGGCCGGCGCATCTTACACTTAGTAAGATCACTTTTTTGGCAAAGATTGAAGGCCCACTAATTTTGTTCGTACAGCGTTTGCCATAAATCTGTCGTACTAGTTAGTGGGCTTGATAAACAAAAAAATAGAGAGCAGAGAAGTATGTGATTCTCTGCCCAACTAGCGTGGCAGCATTATGTTAGTACAATTGAGCTCATTATTCGCTGTGCTTGCGCTAAGTACGTGTCATAGTCGCTGGGCACGGCCTTGTAAGCAATCACGTAACCTGTGTTGTTATTTATTACGAAAGTCTCCGTTACTTTGAGCGTCGTGTTAGTACTACTAGCTGGCGTTGTGTTAAGCTGGACTGGGACGAGCCCTTGAAAAACGATTGTTTGTGCTGGCTGTCCAGAAACTGTCGTGGTGTTGTTTGAAATTTCCTGATAGTTCGGGTATTTTGTGACGTTGGCCATCTGAGAGTCTGCAAAACTGCCTAACGTTTGGCCTGCGCTAAGAGCAACTGTGCCGACGTTCACGCCATCAACTTTCGAATTTGGATTCAGATAGACGTATATCTTCACTTGGGTTGTTGGATCCGTTGTCGTGTCTGCTTTGAGCGACGTGGGATACGTGACATTAAAACCAGTACCACTTGAAAAAGTCGTGTTGTTGCCGTTGGTCGTCTGTGACGATGGGATCGGAGTCGGAGAAGGACTGGTATTCGTCGTGCAGCCGGCCGCCGTCGCCGCCAGTGTTATTAGCGCTGCGATCACGAGCGCCGTAATTAGATTGCGATTATCCATAGTATCAGCTCTCGCGTATATGGAAAGCTTCTAGACAATAAAGGTTTGCCTCCTCGCCCAGATCTGATTCGTCGCGCGTCATCCACGAGCAACCGATGGACTGGTTGATTTTCTGTCGGCTCGCTTCGATGCAGGAACACTCGCGGCCGCTTGTTCACCTTGGCCCCCCAATAAGTCTTTATTCGAAAAGGAACTTCAATGATGATGAGCAATCGCAAATCGTTGCGCGTTGCGATGTTTCATGGTTTTGGAAGCTGCGCTTGAGACACCCGCTTCGCAGCTTGCCACGTAGGTGGACACATGGCGAACGCGACAATCAAATATTCAAAGAGGCTAGACGTGCTGCCGCCCTACCTTTTCGCCCAAATCGATACGTTGAAGGCAGAAAAGGAGGCACAGGGAATTGACGTTATTGATCTTGGAGTGGGGGACCCAGATCAGCCAACGCCGCCCCATATCGTAGATTCGCTCGTGCGCGCCGCGCACAACGATGCGAACCATCGGTACCCCTCCTCTGAAGGTATGCTATCGTTTAGAGAGGCCGTAAGTGAGTGGTACGCGAAGAAAGGCATCGGTGTGGATCCAACGCGTGAGGCCTCCGCACTGATCGGATCGAAGGAAGGCATAGCGCATCTTCCCTTGGCCTTTATCAACCGAGGGGACAAAGTCCTTGTTCCCGATCCCGCGTATCCCGTGTACCGGATAGCAACTATCATGGCCGATGGCAAGCCGATAAGCATGCCACTAACTGCTGACAACGGGTTCTTGCCTGATATTGACAAGGCAGTGACCGACGCCAAGTTGCTCTTCATCAACTATCCGAATAATCCGACAGCCGCTGTCGCAGACAGTGACTTTTTTAGGGCCATCGTCGACTACGCCTCTGACAACGATGTTATCGTCTGCCACGACGCAGCGTACTTAGAGTTGACTTATGACGGCTACAGAGCTCCGTCGTTTCTCTCCGTACCAGGGGCACTGGATGTTGGAATCGAAATCGGCAGCCTGTCCAAAACGTACAACATGACCGGCTGGCGAATAGGGTTTGCAGTAGGAAACGCCGATGTGATAGCCGGCCTCAGAAAAGTTAAATCGAACCTGGACTCAGGCGCATTCCAAGCGGTACAGGAAGCAGGGATCGCTGCTATGAAGGGACCACAGGACACAGTTGAAGTGCTCAAGAGCCTCTATTCAGAACGCAGAGACGCACTAGTCGATGGCCTAAGGAGCATTGGCTGGTCGGTGGACAAGCCGAAGGCAACGTTTTATGTCTGGGCTCCCGTTCCAGACGGAAGCCCCTCTCTCGAGTTTTCAATGCGACTTTTAGACGCAGGGATTGTCGCAACGCCAGGCATTGGCTTCGGAGACCACGGGGAGGGCTACATCAGATTCGCGTTGACGGTGCCCGTCAGCACAATCGAGGAGGCAGTGACGCGGCTCCAGGAGGTTCTCTAATGGATTTCGGCACGCGCGAACATCTCGCCGAGAAGAACGGCCGCCTCATCATTGGGGGCGCCGATGTCGTTGAGCTCGCACGGAAGCACGGCACGCCGCTCTATGTCACTGACGAGCGGCGCATTCGGAGCAACTACCGGCGCTTCGCGGCCGCGTTCCCCGATGCAGATGTTTACTACGCCGCAAAGGCGAATGGCCACATAGCGGTTCTGCGCATACTCGCGCAAGAAGGTGCCGGTGCCGACGTATTCTCCGATGGTGAGCTGTATGCTGCCCTCCTTGCCGGGATCCGACCCGACCGCATCCTCTTCAATGGAAACGCAAAAACGGACGCCGAACTTGCAATGGCGTGTGAAACCGGCGTGAAGGTGTCCGTCGATTCGCCTGATGAGCTCCGAGCGCTCGCACGAATTGCGTCGGATGCAGACAGAGAGGTCGAAATTGCATTCAGGGTCAATCCTGACGTATCCCCCGCGACGCACCCTAAGATCGCAACGGGTCTGGCACAATCGAAATTTGGAATCCCCCACACTCAGGTGCTTGCGTGCTACGCTGAGGCGCTCTCACTTGAAGGCGTGCGGCCTGTTGGCATTCATTGTCACATCGGTTCACAGATACTCGAGCTTAGCCCCTTCGCCGAGATGATGACGCGGATGATGGATCTCGTTGAAAAGCTCAGAAACGACCTTGAGCTCGAACTCGATTTCGTTGATGTCGGCAGCGGACTGGGCATACCGTACGCCGGGACGGCGCCAACCCCAATCGACCTCGCGAATGTGATTCTGCCGATATTCACCGAACGTACACGCGCGCTGGGGGTGCGCCCCAAGCTCGTGCTCGAACCGGGACGATACGTCGTTGGTGACGGCGCAATTCTGCTGTGTGCAGTAAGCACCGTCAAGGAGGCGCATAGCACTTTCGTCGGCGTTGACGCCGGGTTTAACCTTCTGCTTCGCCCGACCTTGTATGAGTCGTACCACGAGGTGATCGTCGCGAATAAGCTCGATAAAACACCCGATCACGTGTACACGGTTGTTGGCCCGATATGCGAAAGCGGCGATATACTGGCAAGAGATAGGCGTCTTCCACACGTTGAAAAAGGGGACCTAATCGCTATACTCGACACAGGCGCGTATGGGTTTGCCATGAGCTCTCAGTACAACGGACGCGCGCGCGCAAGTGAAGTCCTTGTTAGCGCGGGTAAAGCAGAAATTATTCGAAGGCGCGAAACCTACGACGAGCTCTTGATCGGGCAGCGTATTCCGCCGCGCCTGCTTTGAGGGTCCGCTATGAGGGCGATAGAGTTCGTCAAAATGCACGGCAACGGGAACGACTTTGTCATCATTGACGAGACCGAGAAAGAGACCATCAGAAACAAATCGAGTTTTGCTATTAACACGTGTGATCGTCGGTTTGGCATAGGCGCCGATGGGATCCTTTTCGTATCGCGGCCTATCGGGGCCGATCTCGGCATGCGATTGCTTCAGCCTGACGGTTCTGAAGCGGAGATGTGCGGAAACGGCATTCGTTGTCTCGTCATGTACGCCGTCGACGCCGGATATGTGAAGCGTGGCAGCGTCACGGTGAAGACAAAGGCGGGAGTTCGCGAAGTCACTGCTAAGAAAAGCTCGGTAATTGTCGATATGGGCAAGCCTCGCTTTGGCCGCTCAGTGATACCAGCTCTGGGCACGGGCAGTCAGTTCGTCGAAAATATGCACGGGGTGGTGGTTTCTGCAGTCAACACTGGCGTCCCGCATGCGGTGATCTTTGACGATCAAGCTGATGTCGACGTGCACGACCTAGCAGTAAAGATTCGGTATGATCCCGTGTTCCCTCAAGGAGCCAACGTCGATTTTGTGAAAGTCGATGGTAACACGCTTGTTGTTCGGACGTACGAGCGCGGCGTGGAACGGGAGACTCTCAGCTGCGGCACCGGTGCTGTCGCAGCCGCAGCTGTAGCGAACCAGATGGGCCTTATAGGCACTCGGGTCACCGTGAAAACGCTAGGCGGTTCTTTGAAGGTTACGTTGAGGAAAGATCGCGCCCTAGTGGAGGGGCCGGCAGAAACGGTCTACAAGGGCATCTATTTCCTGAAAAAGGTTACGCGTCGGAGAGTCCCTGACCCGTAATCTTAAAATACGCGCTTGTCTCGAGCGGCATTAATGAATGCTTCTTCAATATCGCGCGCCGCCGTTCCGAGTGAGTTTTTACGAACTGCAAAACAATGGCGGAGACGTTATCAAGCAAATACCCAGCAACAGGCAGCACCTCCTGGGTGTCGGTGTCGACATACACCTGATTCGTTAACGTAACGGCTAGGTCATACTTTTTGGCTAAACCGAGCAGCAAAAGAACTTGATTGGCGAAGGCCTGTCGCGACCTAATTTCCGTGTCTTTTGCCTGTTCGAGCCGATAGTACGTGGTCACCGCGTCGAAAATGATAAGCCCTACATTTTCCTTCGCTATTTTCCTGATATTGCGCAGCGTAACTCGCTGCTGGTCGAAGCTTTTGACCTCGAAAACGAGCAGTTTTTGACTGAGCGTTGCAGTATCTGTCGCAGCGATCTGAGCGAAGCGTTCGCTTGGGAATGGATCAGAAGCGATAAATATCACACGCTTTTCGCTTCTTATGACGCTCGTAGCTAGCTGTATGCAGAGGCTGGTCTTCCCACTTCCCGGCTCTCCATAGATATGCGATACGACTCCTGTCGGAAAGCCGCCGCCGATGAGAGCATCGATGCCGTGGCAGGTACTTGGATAAAGCGTCACTGTTCACCTCTTCAGAGCAAATCTAACCTCAAAAACAGCGCAAAGCCGTTCGCTATGGCATTATAGAGAGTTAGGGTTATAAACTTTCGTTCCGCAATAGAAACAGGAGGGGCAACGATCCACATCGCCCTAGCAACGACGGACTTCGCACTTTACCAGGACATCACGAGAGAGCTTCGCGAAAAGAGACTCAAATTTGTAACTGTTGCGCCAAGCGAAGCTGTAGGGCGCGAAGTTGGCGTGGTGATTACTTCTGACAGGGAGGCGAGCGCGATCTCCTTTCCGAATGTCGTTATCGCGACTGATCCCGAGATGGCGGTCAGCGAAGCGTTACGACGTCTCAGGAACACCGGCGTACCTGAAAGCGCCGTTATAGGGATCGATCCAGGAAATGAACCCGGCATTGCCGTCGTCGCGAATGGTATCGTTGAGGCGGTGTATCGCGTCCCATTAAGGCAGGCTTCGAAGATTGTGGAGCGCATTCGGCAGACCTATCCTGATATCCTCGTAAGAATTGGAAACGGAGCACGTCTGACGAGCACGCACTTAGCAAACGCCTTAATTTCGCACG
>Ga0224516_1000376_pt1 | contig 10424 bp, 14 predicted proteins | sample IRFST0metaG_FD_179884 | JGI IMG/M metagenome (GOLD analysis project Ga0224516, IMG submission 179884) | Peat soil microbial communities from Stordalen Mire, Sweden - IR.F.S.T0 | ecosystem: Environmental > Terrestrial > Soil > Wetlands > Peat | place: Sweden: Norrbotten County, Stordalen Mire... | reverse complement strand
GATGTAGCGATTGATGCAGGAAAATTAATTATATTTAATGATGGGAAGAAAGTCAAAATTGATAGAGCAGTAAATAGTTTTATTACTACTATTGAAAATAAAGGTGATGATTTCAAGAAGATTAAGATCGTAGACATAATGGATCTTATGCATGATGATATAAAAACTACCGCTGAGGATAATTACATTGGTAAATATCCGAATGATTATGACCACAAATGTTTACTTATTACAGCTATTAATGGATATTTCGAAGGCTTAGAGCTAGATGGTTTACTTGATAGTAGCATACCAGAACAAAATAAAGCTGAGATTGATTTGGCAACACAGAAGGTCTATTTGAAGAGTCAAGGGATTGATGTTTCAAGTATGAAAGACCAAATAATAAAAGAAAGCAATACTGGTTCACAAGTATTTCTTAGAGGAAATGCAATTATATTAGATGCAATCGAAGATATTAAATTCCAAATATATATATAGGGGGTGCTTATAGTGTCACTACAAGCAAAAAATGTTATTAACGGAACTTGGGGAGAATGCTGGATAGATGAGGATTATGTATCTGAGGTTTCAGCGCTTAATGCTAAGGTTACATTATCTAAAGCAGATGTTAACTTTACAAGAGATTTATGGAAGAGAAGTAAAGTAACAGGGATAGAAGGCAAAGGGACATTAAAACTTCATAAGGTTTCTTCAAGAATGGCCATTCTAATGAAAGATAATATTAAACAAGGTAAACAAACAGTATGCACTATTATTTCTAAATTAGCTGATCCAGATGCGCTTGGAGCTGAAAGAGTAGTTCTTAAAGATGTTACATTTGATGAGTTAACATTAGTAGATTGGGAAGTTAAAAAGAATGGTGAACAATCTATTCCATTTACTTTTTCAGGCTATGATTTCTTAGACTTAATAGAACCACAATAATACAGGAAGTGTTAAGCTTCCTTCTTTAATTTGAAAGGGGAAATATTAAATGAATATAGTAGAAAAATTATTAAAACTAGATGCGGGATTATTAACAGTTCCAACTAAAGAAGTTAAAATAGAAAGATTAAGTGAATTACTTGGCGAAGATGTAACATTTACATGTAATTCTATTAGTTTAGATGATTATAGTGAAATCCAAAATAACTCAATTATATTAGACAAAAAAGGAAATATAAAAGGGTATAACACTGGTGGAATGCAACTAGAAATGGTATTGGCAGGAGTTCCAGAAATAAAGTCAAAGGAATTATTAGCTCATTTCAATGCAATAACTCCTAAAGAATTATTAAAAAATCCTAAATTATTTTTACCAGGAGATGTTGCTGCACTAGCTAATGCAGTTTCAGAATTATCAGGCGTAAGTGAAATTGAAAAGGCTGATGAAGAAATAAAAAACTCTTAGAAACTGATGGAGAAGTCCAAGCAATGTATTATGCTTGGAAATTACACAATATATCTCCATTGGTTTATAAGTCATATGGATATGGTGAAAAGAAAATAATTAGTGTTTTTTTAGATAAAGAACTTGAAGAAATTAATAAAAATCAAGAATCAATATAGTATATTTAACCTTTAAAGGTGTATAATGTAATTAATTAAAACATTTAGAGGGGGATAAATTATGAATAAGAAAATGACAGGTACAGAAGCAGGAACAAATGCTCTTGCATTAAGTGGACTTGCACAACTAAGCAGAAACAAAAATATTAATAATGCTGGTGGTGTACTTGGCATTGTTGGATTTATCCTACTAATTGGAGAATTATTTAAATTTGCTATAAGATGGTTGATAATCAAACCTTTTATGTTCACCGCTAAAATCATGTGGATATTTTTTAAATATATGTTTATGTGGGGTGCTGCATTAACTTTAGCACTTTTCCAATATTCATATAAAGGATTTAAAATAATAATAAATTTCTCAATCAGTAAATATAAAAATAAACAATTAGAAAAATAATAATCTAAGAATTGCTGAAAAGTAGTTCTTTTTTTGTGCTCAAAAGTAGGGGGGTGAACAGATAATGGCTATGCAATTAAGTGCAATAATGAATTTAACAGGAAACTTTGCAGCACAGATACAGAAGAATATTGATTCTATGAAAGGCATTACAAGTCAAGCAAATCAAGCGGGTAGTTCAATAAGGACTGCTTTTTCAGAATCAAACATCGGGCAAGGACTTAGCAAAGGACTTTCACAGACTAGAGATGCATTAGGAGCTGCTGGAATTGCAAGTGCTGGATTTCTTAAAGCTTGTGTAACTGGTGCTGCTGGAGCACAAAAAATAAATGCAGATTTAGCACAAACAATTAAATCTACTGGTGGAGCGGCAGGAATGACAGCAGATGAAGTGAGTAAAATGGCTACTGAAATAAGTAAGACCAATTTAGCAAGTGCCGGAATGATTAAAGAGGGCGATAATATGTTGCTTACCTTTACTAATATAGGTAAAGATGTACTTCCGATGGCAACTCAATCTATGGTTGACCTGGCTCAAAAAATGGGCGGTGCGCCAAAGGATTCTGCAATTCAACTTGGTAAAGCATTGAATGATCCAACCACTGGACTTACTGCACTAACAAGAGTTGGTATTACATTTACACAACAACAGAAAGATCAAATCAAAGCAATGCAATCAGCCGGAGATATGGCAGGTGCTCAAAAAATAATATTAGGAGAACTAAATAAAGAATTTGGGGGGCAATCTGCAGCAGCATTACAAACATATGATGGGCAAATGACTAAATTTTCGCAAACTATAGGTGGGATTAAATCAACAGTAGGTTCAGCAATACTTCCGTATCTTCAACAAGTAGCAGAAAAGCTTAATAGTGGTGCTCAAGTAGTTTCTAAGTTTACAACAGAACACAAACAATTGATAGCAGTGGTATTAAGCTTAACAGCTGGATTTGGAACATTAATAGGTGGAGCAAGTTTATTTCATCATGTGTTTTCACTTCTAGGGCCAGCAGTAACAGCAATAGGTGGTCTGATTGGAGGACTTACAGCACCTATTCTTATTGTTATAGCTGCTATTGCTGCTTTAGTTTATGCTTATACTCAAAATTTTGGAGGTCTTAAAGATTTTATAGACGGAGTTATTGGGAAAATAGTTTCAGCTTTTCGTTCTGCAACCGATGCATTTAAAAATACTGGAAGTGCTATAGCTGCAATATCGGCCCTTATAGGAAATCTTTTTGGAGATGATGCAGCGGATCAAGCAGCAGATATTTTAAATCGAATAAAAGATATGGTAATGAGTTTAGTTAATACCGCCAAATCATATCTACCACAAATAAAATTAATTTTTCAAGATGTATTTAATGGAGTTATGAATATATGGAACAATGTTTTAAAGCCCGTTTTATCTTTAATTATTCAAGCTATAGTTCAAGTCGTGAATTGGATAGATGAACATTGGCCACAAATCCAAAAAGTAATTGATATAGTATTTAAAGCAATATTAAGTGCATGGAATAGTATTTTAAAGCCTGTTTTAAGTTTTATAATAGTAACTATAGGAAAAGTAGTGGAATGGGTAGTTGCGAATTGGCCTTTAATTTCTAGCACAATAACAATTGTAATGAATAAAATATGGAGCACAATCAGTTCTGTATTATCTGCTATATCAAGTTTTTGGAATGCACATGGTGAAACTATAATGGCAGTAGTGTCAAACATGTGGGATGCAATAAGAACTACGGTGAGCACAGTAATAAAAGTTGTAGAAGATGTTATAAAGGCAGTAATGCAAGCAATTAATGGAGATTGGAGTGGAGCATGGACTAGTTTATGTGATGCAGTTAAAACTTTATTCAGTGGTGCAAAAGATGTTATATGGGATATATTATGTGCAATAGGTAATATTTTTAAAGATATTGCTAAAACCGCTCTCACATGGGGAAGTGATATGATTGATGGAATTATTAACGGAATTAAAAGTAAAATCAATGGCATAGGTGATGCAGTAAAAGGTGTAGCAGATACAATTAAATCCTATCTACACTTTTCAGTTCCGGATCAAGGACCACTTACAGATTATGAAACATGGATGCCGGACTTTTTAAAAGGAATGGGAAATGGTATTAAAGTTAATACTCATTTAGTAACTGATCCAATCAAAGATCTTTCGTTAGGTATTAAAACCAATACAACTAAAGGACTAACTAATGAAAAAACTCAAGTAACAACAGGAAAAAGTAATAACAATAGCGAACAAAAAAGTAAATTGAGCATAACAATAGCTAAACTAGCAGATTCGATTGTAGTTAGAGAAGAAAGTGATATAGATAAAATTGCAACAGCGTTAGCACATAAATTACAATTAGCAGCTTTAAATAAAGCCTAAGGGGGAATTACAAGATGGAATATCATTTAATTGATTCAACAGGCAGAAACTTGCAATTTCCCGTACCATTTTCTCAATATGAAATTAAGCAATCTGCTAACAATAAAACTATTAATGTATTAAATTATGGAGAAATAACATGGTTTGGAGACAGAAAACTTAAAGAATGCAGTCTTTCAAATTTTTTTCCCAGTAAACAATATAGTTTTTGCCAAGTTTCTATTTGGAATATGCAAGATTATATAGGTTTTATAGAAAAAATAATTGATACCAAGAAACCATGTAGATTTGTAATTACTGAAACTTCAATTAATTTTGCATGTACAATAGAGGATTTTACTTATGGTGAAAAAGATGGTACAGGTGATGTTTATTTTACAATAAATCTTAAAGAATATAGGAGTGTGTAAAATGATACAAGTATATTCAAATATAAATGGAGTAGCTAAAGAAATAACTAATCTTTGTAAGAGTATAAGTATATCGGGAACCACAACAAGTGATGTTAGTCGAAAACTTAGTTGCACATTCCTAAAGGCTATGTGGAATAACAACATAGGAAACTCTAATTTAGAGGATGGAGACATATTACATGCTTATTTAGATAAAGAGGAAAAGTTCAGAGGAATTGTAGTTGAAAGAAATCCAAGTAGTGAGGAAGAAATGTCTATCACTACCTTGGATTACTTATTTTATTTCAATAAATCAAAAATAACTCATAATTTTCAAAATACTACTGCTGAATCAGCTTCACAAGAAATAATAAAAGAGCTTGAAGAGAGTTCAGGGGATTTAGCTGGAACTGGTATATCTATCAATAGACTAATTAAACAGAAAACTGCTTATCAAGCCATAATGGAATTATATACACAAGTGAATAAGCAAACTGGTCAAAAATTTTACATGGTGATGGATAAAAATATTGTATGTGTTAGAGAACTTGGAAAATTAGCTGCAGGATCTATAGAAACTGGCAAAAATTTATTGAAGTATAGTTTTAAAGATTCAATTCAAGATGTTATCAATAGGATTAAAATCTATGATGAAAATAATAATTATGTTAATACAGTTGAAAATAAAGAATCTGTTTCAAAATTTGGTGTACTACAAGATGTTTATTCACAAGAAAAGGACAAAGACTCTAGTACAGTTTCTAAAGGAATGTTGAAAGGGAAAACTAGAGAATTAACAGTTGAAATATTAGGGAACTATGATTATACAAGTGGTAAAGCTGTAACAGTAACTATAACTGAAGAAGGAATAAACAAAGAAACTATGTACATTATAGGCGATACACATACATGGGATATAGAAACCGGAAATTTAACAACTAATCTAACATTATCATGGGACAATAACATGGATGTACAGGGAGGGGATGCAAATGAATGATCCATATTCTAATATTATAACCACAATGCAAACTCAAGGAGCAAAATTAAATCCACCTACTCTTACAATAGGTACAGTTATAAGTATAAAGCCATTGACTATATCTACAGGTGATTTGCAATTAAATAAAAATAACATTTTAATATCTGAGAGATTAATTGATTACCATCAAAATATAAGTATAGATTGTTCTGCAAGTGGAGCTGTTTCTTGTGGGGGGCAAATACAAAGCATACAAATAGACAAGCAAGAAATGACTTTCTGGTGTGTATTAAAAGAAGGGGATTTACTTGCACTTTATCCAATACAAGATGAACAAATATATGTAGTTTTAGAAAAAGTGGTGAGGCTTCCATGAGTATATTCCCGCAAGCATCTAATATAAATATTCAAGTTATTAATGATACTGATGAAGTATTCAAAGAATATGCTATTAATTTTGATACATGTAAAATGATATATAAAGATGGCAAAAATCTTATAGTCACAGAAAATGAAGCTTTAAAAGTTTGGATTGTAAAAGCATTAAAAACAACGAAATCAAAATATGAAGCTTATGATTCAAAGTATGGAAATGAGTTGGAAAAAATAATAGGTAAGGGATATTCTAAAGCACTTGCAGAAAGTGAATTGAGAAGAATAACAAAAGAAGCAATTTCTTATAACCAATATATTAAGGATATGCAAAATTTCAGTGTGGTTATTGATGGTTCTAAGGCAACAATTACCTTTACAGCTATAACCAAATACGGGGAGGTGAATATAGTTGTATAAAGAAAATAGTGCTGACATATTAGATAGAATGTTAACTAATGCAAACACAGCAGGAATAAATGGAACTCTAATTTATGATGCATTTTCGCCAACTAGTCAAGAATTATCAGCTTGTAAGGATCAAATGGAAGAAGTATTAAGCAAAGCCTTTGCTAAAACTGCATATGAAAATGGATTTTCTGATGAACTAGCGCTTAAAGCAAGTGAACATGGTGTAATTAGAAAATTAGGTAAAAAAGCTACTGGAATTGTTACAGTAACTGGAGTGAGCAGCACTAAAATACCAAAAGATTTTATAGTTCAGACTAAAACTGGATTGCAATATAGGACAGTACGGGAAATCATTATCAGCCAGGATGGAACAATTAAAGTAAATATTATAGCATCTAATGAGGGGACTAAGTATAATCAAAAAGCAAATGAGATTGCAGAAGCTCCAATTCAATTAGTAGGTGTTATATCTATAAATAATGATGCTGATATTGTTGATGGTAGAGATACTGAAACTGATGAAGATTTGTATAACAGATTATGCATAAAAGTTCAGACTCCAGCCACTAGTGGTAATATATATCATTATTTAAACTGGGCATTAGAATGCAGTGGCGTAGGAAATGCTCTTGTTAGACCTTTGTGGAATGGAAATGGTACAGTTAAAGTTATATTAGTTGACTCAAGTGGCCATTGTCCAAGCACAGAAATAATAGAAGGTGCGAAGAATCATATAGAGGCAAATAGACCTATCGGTGCAACTGTTACAGTTGTGGGGGTAACTGAAATATCAGTTAATGTTACTTCAAAATTAATATTAAACACAAATGTAAGCTTAGATGATATTAAGGCCAGTATTCAAATTGATATAGAAAAATATTTTAAAGATATAAGCTTGAAGACTAGTAAAGTGCGAATTAATAAAATCGGAAATTGCATATTGAACGTCTCAGAAGTAGATGATTATCAAGATTTAAAATTAAATGGCAGTATTGGAGATATTACTCTTAATGATGGATGTATAGCAGTTTTAGAGAGTGTGGTGGTAGGTAGTGTTACTTAAAGACTATGTGCCTTTTTTTGTTGCAGAAATACAGGAATTTGAAAAAATATATGAAGGGCAACAAGTTGAAATCGATCAATTAAGTTTAGATATAGAAGACCTAAAAAAGCAATGTTTTGTTTTAACAGCAACATGGGGAATAATTCTTTGGGAATACTTTGTTGGTATTCAGATTGATAATTCAAAGAGTATTGAAGAAAGACGTTCTAGAATACTTGCAAAGCTTAGAGGTCAAGGAACATCTACAGTTGAAGTTATCAAGCAGGTTGCACAAAGTTTTATTTCAGATGATAAAGTGGACATTATAGAAGATAATTTTAATTATAGTTTTACTATAGATTTCTATTCTAATAAGATTAAGAATTTATTCAATATAGAAAGTGCTATTAATGAAATAAAGCCTGCCCATTTAGATTACAAGATATCTATTACAGAGGAAAAGACGTTATTGCTGGAAACTAAGACTAAGGAATATCCTTATCCGTGGTATATGTGTGGAACATTCCTATGCGGAACTAAGCCGGATATAGATAATCTTGGAATTAATGTTACTGCAGAGCTTAAGGCAAATACAAATAATAAAAGTACTAAACAAAAATATTCTATTGCAGGTACATTTGAAAGTGGAGGCGATACAATTTGATAACAGAAAAAGGAATAAATAAGATAGCAACCTTAATTGTTGGACTTGTGAAGAAAGGTCAAGTAACAGTTGATGGAATTACAAAAGACGTAGAGATTTATAGAACAACAGTGGATAAAGATACACTTAAAATATTTTTACTGCTAGATGATACTTTCACAGGTAAAATTGAAAACAAGTGCCTTATAGATCAGGATGGAGAAGTGATTTTTGAAAATTCTAATGTAATTCAAAAAGATACAACAAGAGGTTTGCTTATTGTGTTTAGTATAAAAATAAGTGAGGTGGAAGTATGATAAATGAATATGTAAAAACAAATTGGCTTGATCATATAGTAGAAAGTCCATTCACGTTTGCAGAAACCAATAATACAGATGGAACAATAAATCTAGAGCCAAATCAAGGTGAGATATTACAACAAGGAACTCCTGTTAATGCTAGAAATCTTAATCATTTAGAAGATGGGATTTGGCTTAACTGGAGTTTTTTAAAAGAATTATTTGATGAAATAACAAACTTAAAACTTGATGTATTAACACTAAAAGGTACAAGCATAAATGATATGAAGAATAATATGTTTTTTATAAGTTTTGCTACTTTAGATGATATTAAGTTAAAAAGTGGAATTCATGATTCTACTAATAGAAAAATTTATATTTAAGAAAGAGAGGAATATAAATGGGTTATTTTAGTTATAATACAAAAGTTGGAACTACAACTAAAAATGGTAAGCTTTTGGGGGGAGAATCATTTACAGTAGGACAGTCAGTAACTTTTTCATATTCTGATACCGGTCCGTCTTCATCACCTTCACGTCATGTGAATACTTTATATTTATTTATAGGAAGTAATCAATATATCGTAGCAACATTGGATAGCAATTGTACTAGTTTTAGTGTTGGTGGTACGATAACAATACCAAATGTAGGAAGCACAAATTGTTACTTACAATGCATGGATGGAGGGAATGTAGCACGTTCACCAATATTTACAGTTATAGATCCTAATGTAGCTCCTAATTCACCATCTTGGATTTCATATGCGACAACACCTATTAAGTATGGAATGACAATCCCGATTAATTGGAGTGCAGCAACAGATCCTGATGGTAATGCAGTTACTTATATATTAGAGTTTTATAACGGCTCATCATGGGCACAGATTTATAACGGCGTTGGCACATCGTATAATTATGTATTGCCATATTTAAATACATCGTCAGCATTATTCAGGGTATGTGCTTATGATGGAAAAAAATATTCGGGGTATACACAGGGGATTCCGTTTACTATATATACAAATTCTACACCAACTATTGATGGACAAGCTACTATTGACTTAGGAAATAAAAATACACCATTCAGTGTTAGCTATGTAATTAGTGATGTTGATACATTAGATTCTTTAAAAGTGATTGAAAAATTAAATGGAAATATAATAAGAACACAGGACAATGCGCCAAGAGGACAAGCTAATAATATTACAGTAGATAGATCAACATTAAATAACTTACTACTTAATAGTCAAAGCAATATTGAAGTAAGTGTTGATGATGGTAAAGGGGGTATAAGCTATAAAAGATGGTACTTTACTAGAGTGAATTTAGCACCAGAAATATCTAATACAGATAAAAATTTAGGAATAGCAAGTAATGTTACAGAAAAATACATTTGTCATGATGTTGAAGGTAATACATTCTCTATAGTAGAAAAAGTAGACAACACAGTGATTAAAACATTTGTTGGGGTAGATGGTACAGAATATACAACAGATATACCTAAAAGCATTTGGTTTAAACTTGTTAATGGACAGCATACGTACACTATAACTACTACAGATAGTTTAGGTTCTAGCACAACAAGAGCATTTACTTTTACTAAGACAGAAACTGTTATTGAAAGTACTGGACTTACCAATATCGTACCAACAGATTCAGCAGCAACAAAAATTTTACTTACGCCCAATTGGAGTGGTAAAGAAAATGTGGATATTCTTTTTGAGGTTTGTAATAATGCCTTTGATGCTACTCCGACGTGGGAGAATGCTTCAAGTCAAACACTATTAAATAAGCCTTATATATTTACTAATAAGGTTAAAACAGCTACTAAATGGGGCATAGATATAAGGTTTAAACTAACATTAAAAACAGGTGTAACAGCTGGAATTGATTTTTACGGGCTAGGGGGTGCTTTTCAGTAATGGAAATTATAAATCCAAAACA
>Ga0224516_1000375_pt1 | contig 10457 bp, 7 predicted proteins | sample IRFST0metaG_FD_179884 | JGI IMG/M metagenome (GOLD analysis project Ga0224516, IMG submission 179884) | Peat soil microbial communities from Stordalen Mire, Sweden - IR.F.S.T0 | ecosystem: Environmental > Terrestrial > Soil > Wetlands > Peat | place: Sweden: Norrbotten County, Stordalen Mire... | reverse complement strand
GGACCCGCCTGTGCTGGTGGCGGGGCTGGCACTCGAGCCACACCCGGACGTGAAGGCTACGGTGAGCAGCACCGGACCCGCGAAGCGATACAGAAAGACGGTCGATGATGGGCTCCTGCTATTCATAAGAATCTCCTTGCGATGGGTAGGGGCACAGAGGCCAACACGACCGATGCCTCGTCTCCCATTTGAACCTTCGGTAGCTGACACATTCTTCTAAGCGATCCTGCTTGTGGCCAGGAGAGCCAAACGCGCTGGCGTAGTCTAGCCGAACCAGCCGACGACCTCGACTGATTCTTGAGGCCCTCGGCGGCTTCGGCACGTGCTACGGATCGGCGACTGTGCAACTTTGCCCGAAGGCTATTGGGAGAGCAGCCCGTTCGCGACGTTGACCGCCTTGGATGTGACCGTAGCCGTAGCTGAGGTCAGCCCGGGGCTGGACGCAGTCAGCGTGATATCTCCGGCGGTCGTTTGCGAACGAATGAAGACGCGATTGATTCCGGCCTCGGTGTACAGATAGAGGTTGTTGGTCGAATTGGTCATGCTTTCGTTGACCCCGCCGCGCCAGGTTCCGGGACCGGTCACGGCGAAAGTAATCTTGGGCTCGCCAGTTGGTTGGTTGTCCGTTGCTTTGGTGGTGGGGCCGTAGGTGGGAACCCGCTGTCCGCTCGCATCCACGACCTCGACGTCGAACATGGCCACGTCCGCACCGTTAGCCAGGAAACCGCCGGGAGCAGTCGTCGCCGTGAGCTTGACGGCGGCGGCCGGGCCAGCCGTGGTCAGGGTATGCTGGCAAACCTGCTTGCCGCTGGAGTCATAGCCTACGGCCTTGATGCTACCCGTAGCCCAGGTGATGTTCGGGAAACTGAACATGTACCCATCTGTCGGGGTCGTCACCTTCGTTTCCGCTCCGCCGTTGACGCTCAATCCCACCGACGCAGTGTTCGCCACCACGTACACCGTCTTCTTGGTGCCAGCGGGATACGTCCAGTGCCCGACGATGTGTATATCAGGCTGCGTGTTGCCAGCGACGCGGAACGAGTAGTAGGCCTCCTTGGGCAAGCGCACCGCATCGACCTTGCCACCCGCGCGACAGACCGCAGAGCTGTCCAAACGTCCATCGGCATTCTCGTCCGAGAAGTAGATTGAGGCGTAACCTGAGTAGCGAGAGTTTGTGGCAGTCGTGTTGCGGATGGTCTCAAGTTTCAACCAGGCATTGAGCCGACCAACCTGCCCGTTTATGAAGTCCTCGGAAGTCTCATTATACGTGTCCAGCGCCCCGGGTATGAAGCCGCCAACATGCGGGGGCGAGTACTCGTCCCAGATGCCGCGCAAGGACTCATCGCGGAAATCCTCTTCTTCGAGGATGGGCCCCTGGTCTCGATACGCATCGGAGTAGCCACGGAAGTACCCACTGCCGAGATTGCCCGTATCGTAGGCGATCATGGTGCCAAACCAATCGGCAGAAGACGCACCGGTGGCGTCTGCCATATCGCGATCGCCGACACCGCGGCCGCCGTTCTTATCCCAGGTGTCTCTGAGCGCAGCCAGCGACTGCATCTGGCTCCCGGAAACTGAACCATTGCCCGCCTCATAAAAGAAAACGCTCGGATTGTTCCTCAAGTAGATCATGGTGCATTGCATGACGGCCATCCTCGCCGTCCACTGGGCATCCGTGGGATTGGTCACCTCTTTGTCGCCGGCGGGCGCAATGCTGACGACGCCGTACTTGTCACCGGATCTGATGTCCGATACCTGCGGCGTGACGTGCATCCAGCGAATGTAGTTCGCGTTGGCGCCCCGGGTCAGATTAGCATGGAAGTCGTGCATCCAGTCTGGCACCGCCTGGCCGAGGCCTGCCCATGAATTGGTCGAGCGTTGGGCGAAGCCAAGCATATACACAAACCGGCCATTGATATACACTCCGCCGGTGCCGGCGCCTCCCTTGAATGCCGTCTGACGGAACCCCGTAAGTGTGCTGCGCCCATTGACGACTGTCCCGCCCACAGTGAGCGTCGTTACGACATTGTAGAGATTCGGATACAAGTCGCTCCACAGCTTCGCGCCCGTCAATGGCCCGCTAGCCTTGAGCACTGTGGTGCCAGTCGTCGGCACTGACGTGGCCGTTCCTGAGAATGAGGTCAACGTCGTGCCTGTGGCTGCATCGACTACTTTGACGTTAAGTGTTGCACTCGCCGCGCTGCCCGATTCGTTGCTCACCTCAGATTCCACGTTCAGCGTCAGGTTGCCCGTGTCGCCCTGCGCGGTGTTGTTGGTGATGTTGGCGTAGGCAGTGCCGTAGATGTAAATGCCCTGCGTCTTCAGGTTTTGGTAGAGCGGATAGGTTTGATAAATCTTGCCCGGCACGTGCAGCCAGACATGCCCCACCAATCCACCGTAGTCCGGATTGGTGGCATTCGCGTTCCAGTACTCACCGCCCCCGCTGTTGTCGACGCGAACCGCGAGAACGTTGTCGGTGGTCCCGTCAGCAGTGACTTTCCCGGTGATATCGATGCCGGTCGCTGAGATACCGTCGGTGAAGGAGCCGACTGCGGTTCCATTGATGTAGAAGTCAGCGCTTTCCCGGATCCGTTCGAACTCGACGATGAACTTGTTGCCAGAGAATGTAGCAGGAACCTTGAAATGCTTACGGTACCACGCCGGTCCGGAGTACATACCGTGGTCGCCGCCGCTGTGGTTGATGAGAACTCTGAAGGAATCAATATCATTGTACGTATGCGGCGTGCTGACCTGACTCCAACCGGTACCGGTGTCGGCGAACGTTGTGGCCTGGGCGCCGCTAACGTCCGATTTGTTGAACTGCCAACCCACGTCCATGCTGTAGTCGGCTTCGCTCGCAGGACCGGGGCTCCCGCCGATGATGATGGCAGCGCCCCCGGCTGGGCCTACGCCCCCAGCTGGGCCTACGCCCCCGGCTGGGCCTACGCCCCCGGCTGGGCCTACGCCCCCGGCTGGGCCTACGCCCCCAGTGGGGCCTACGCCCCCGGTGGTGACCACGCCCGCGGTGCCTCGGCCAGCCACGCCGCCGGTGGCTGCGCCCCCGGTGGTGACTACGCCCGCGGTGCCTCGGCCGGCCGCGCCGCCGGTGGCCACGCCCCCGGTAGTGACTACGCCCGCGGTGCCTCGGCCGGCCGCGCCGCCGCCGCCGGCCGGACCGGTCTGGCCGCCAGTAGCGTTGCCACCACCCGGCGCAATGGTCTGACCGCCGGTAGCGTTGCCACCACCCGGCGCAACGGTCTGACCGCCAGCTGAAACAGGAGTGGTCTGCCCACCTCCGTTGTTCACCGAGCCGCCGGAACTCGGCGTGCCACCGCCGGTACTCGCGTTGTGTGAAGAAGATGAGCAAGCGGAAGCGACAAGTGTCGCTGAGAGGATCATGGTCAAGAGGGCGCCTTTGCTTTGCATGAGAAACTCCTTCTAGCGTCTAAGGGGCAGCCGCCACGTAGAAAGGGTCATTTCATATTTCATCTAGAACGCGAACCCGAGACGCATGACGGCGAATGGTCGCCACCGCCAGGGCGTCCACAAGACTCTCGTTCCATCGGAAAGGGCGACCAAGTACCGCGTGGCCAAGAGGTCCAGGTCGACGCCAATGCCCGCGGACACAACTGCATCGCCAAAGGCATGTTCAAGCGTGGCGATCGCGCGGACCAACGGATCGGTCACCCAGAAGGCGGGCTGTGCGCCGTTTCCATTGGGCGCTACATGCGTTGCGTCTACCCCGGCCCCGAGCCCAAACGACGCAGAGAGATGCGAGGTGATGGCCGTTGGAAAGGCCGCAACAATCCGAATTCCGGACGAGAGTAGGCGCATGCCCGCATCCGCACGGGTCACGGTCTGTGGCAAGTGTTGGGCCAGGGTCACGTCCAGGCGAAGACGCGGCCAGCGCCGTTCCGCGCCCAGTTCCGGACCGTGCGCGACGGAATCAGTCGACAGCATGGTCCCTGAATAGCCGACCGTGATCCCCCATCTTGGCACTGGGCTTACCGGCATCGGTGCCGGTGCGGGTGCCGGCGACGGCACTGGGGGGGGCGCCAAGGATCGTTCGAACTCGTCACGGCTCACACCCAGCGCACGCCCTTTCAAGATGGCCTCCACCGAGCTGTCCACAACCAGGCGAATCAGCTCTAGCTCGACCATGTCCGGATCTGCGTGGATCGGCAACGGGCGTGCGTAAACGAGCCCGCTTCCCATATCCAGGAGATATATCGTCGGTTGGCTTGCCGTCAGATCTAGCCACAGATTCGCCACGGGTCCGCTGGAAGAGCGATCGAGGGGGAAGCGGGCGACGTCCAGTGCGTCGATCCGCGCCGCGCTGACCGCGACGAGGTCCAATCCCTGGCGGTCGAGCGAACCGCGAAGCACGGCGATAACTTTCTCGATGGCTGCCGGGTCGCCGGCCAGCACCGCGTTGATGCGCTGCCGTTCTTCGGCCGTTCCTGCTCGGGGCAGCGCGACCGCGCCGGCCAGCAGAAGGAACAAGACGACCCGCTCAGGGCGCAGGGGCCAAGGCCAGATTGCAGCGCCGCTCCGACGACCGTTCGCGCCCAAGCTATGCTCAGCGAGAATTCTCGACGCCTGGGGCCGCTTCTTGTGGGCGGCGGCGCATCTGGGACAAACGCTCTCTGGCTTGGCTGGCGTATACCGTTCCGGGGTAGGAATCGAGCAGCCTCTGCCAGGTTTCGCGCTCGGCGGAAAGGCGTCCCATCTGTCCCAGCGCGGTCGCGCGGCCAGCCAGGGCCTCTTGCGACGCCTCACCCCCGTTTGCCAAGTGCTGATTGAATTGAGCGAGGGCCTGGGCCGGGCGCCCGCGGTCGAGCAGCATGCGGCCAGCCACGGCGAACGAGATCCGGCTTTCGCGCGTCTTGGGGAAGAGCTGCTGCAGCTTGCGAAAAACCGCGATGGCCTCATCCACCCTGTTGCGGTCGCGCAAGGCGGAGGCTTGCTCAAAGAGCAAGGCTGCGCTGGGCTGCGCGCGCGGTGCCCGAGGAAGGCTGGGGCGTTCGTCTGTGAGTTCAGCCTGCAAAGCCGACTGCGGCTCCGACAAAGCCACCGCTCGCCTGGGTCGTGCTGGTGTCCGCGCAGCAGGTCGCGCCGCGGTCGCCTGGGACAGGGCCGGCTCGCGGGCAGGACTTTGCCTCTGCCACCATGTCGCGCTTGCGACGCCGCCCGCCGCCAGCAGAATTCCGGCGGTCACCAGCAGCCAGCGTTTTTGGCCCGGCAAGAAGAACCACGCCGGCCAGCGCACGCGTCCAAACTTGGCCAACGCATGATCCACGGCAAGGCTGTCCAAGCGGCTGCCCCAGGGCTGCGGCGCACAGGCCTCTTTCGCCGAGCGAGCCAGTGCCAGATGAGCCTCGCATGCGCTGCAGGCGGCGAGGTGCTGATCCAACGCCTGCTGTTCCATTCCAGAGAGCTCACCCCTAAGGGCCCGGTCTAGGGCCTCTTCAGGATGCACTTCAACATTCATGCTCTCCCCCTCCAGTCAACGCTTTCCCCATCGAGCCGACGGCGTAGGTAATCTTTGGCCAAACGGAGACGGCTCTTGGTTGTGTTGACCGGCACCTGTGTGGCCATGGCGATCTCTTCCACTGAGCAACCCAACACCATGCGCATGAGAACGGTCTCGGCCTGCACGGCCGACAGCTCGTCGATGATGTCGCGCACAAGCCAAAAGCTGGGAAGGGTGTCATCGCTACCAGCGACGTTGGGTAGGCAAGCCTGCTCCGCGAGCGAGCGCAGCCGCTGCTCTCGACCTCGCGCCCGCTTGCGCGCAGCGATCGATGCCCGCAGTGCGATGCGGTTCGTGTAGTGCACGATTGCGCCCTCGAAACGGTAGTTGGGCAGGGCGCGCAGGATGTCGATTAAGCATTCCTGGACAGTGTCCTCCAGGTCGACGCAAGCAGATCCCAATACACCGCGGCAGACGTTGCGTACCGACGGTGCAATGCCTTCCAAGAACCTGCGCATGGCCCCGGGATCGCGTGTCCGCGCCGCTAGCGCCAGCCCTGTCAGGTCGTGCCCGCTCCCATCGGACGAATGGGTGCCGACCTCGGCGGGGACGGCAAAACGAGCTCTGCTTTCCGCGGAGGCCATGTCCAAGTTTAGCTCCGAAAAATACGAAGTTGTCAACCTATCGATCGCCAGGGGAACTTTATCGCCATGCTTCATAGATGACGCCGGGGGCCCCAACAGGCTCCCTGCTGAACACGATATGGGTTCCGTCCTGCGACACCCAGGGATAGCGCTCCGAGTAGGGCGTATTGAGCGTATCCAGGGAAATTGGCACACCGGAAAAGGGCGTAGATAGGTCAGGCCGGCTGATTTCGACGAGATCCCACGATTTTCCGTTGGCGGGGGCTCGAGAGCTCCAGATGAGGGAACGCGAAAAATGGAAGAGCGCGGGATCGTTGTCCTCCTTGCCCGAGTTGATCCCGGAGAGATCCTGGATGTTTCCCCAGGCACTCGAGGTGTCGGTACGGGACGCGGAGTACAGGCGATAGTCGTTGTTGCCCCGCGAGGCGGAGCCAAAAGCCATGAACAGCCCACTGGGATCGACGCTGGGTCCATACCTGTCCAGTGTCGGAGAGGAAAGTTCCTGTATTTCCATGGGGTTGCCCCAGCCCGTGGCAGTTCGTTGCGAGACATAGAGTCGAAATCCCGCGCCCAATCGGTCACTGGCGAAGTAGATGGTTTGGCCATCCCAGGAAACGTCTGGATCCACGTCGTCTACCGAGCCCACGAGGTCGTTCACCATCACGGCGGTGTTCCACGCCGCATCGGTTGCCGTCCGCGTGCTGGACCAGATATGGAAGTTCGACTCGCCCTTCCTTTGGCACGAAAAATAGAGCTCCAGCTCATCTTGGGTGAGCGAGGTGCCGTGGACGTCGGTGTCGGCGGCGACGCCAAGCCCAGGGACCAGCGTCGGCTCAGAAAAGGGATGCCAAACACTAGGGGTGTCCCCACCAGCGATGTCCCCGCCCCCATCCATCTGGACTGCATCGTTCTGGACAGCGACCAGCCGGTCAGCCTTCATGCAGCCGATCCCCGCGAGGAGTATTCCGGCCACTGCGCCGATGTGTCGGCCTGTCATGCTGCCGAGTATGACCTTGCTTTGCGAGGTATTGTAGGGCTCGCGTTCCAAAACCTGACCGCCCTGCCTTTTTTCGTCGCGGACAGTCATGCGCAGGGCCGGAGGCCTTCTACTGCACGTGCAACCTGCGTTTCACCTGCGCCAGTTCGGCCTGCAACTTGCCGAGCGCCTCGCCTTGAGCCTACCTCGCGACCAAGCGCGCCAAGAGGCGCGCCACGCCCTCGGCGAAGACTTGCTCTTGCACGATCAGGCTGAGCACCAGCGTGGCGCCCACTGCCAGGTCGAAGAAGTAGCCCGGCTGAACCAAGACGCCGTCTTTCTCCAGCAACGTGCGGGCCCAATCCTCGTCGCTCATGATTTCCGGCACGCGCAGGATGGCGCACCAGCCAGCCTCGGCAGGCAGGAGCGTGCAGGGCGAATGCGCGCCCAGGGACTCGGCCAAGACACGCCGGTTGCGCCGCACACGCTCGAGAATTCGACGGCGGATGGCCGCGCCGGCCTGCAGAAGCCCGGGCAGCGCCAACTGTACCGGCGTCCCCACCGACAAATACGTGTCGGCGATCAGTTCCAGGTGCGCCAGGGCCTCGCGGAGCAGGTCGGGTGGCCCGGTCGCCGCCATCCAGCCGAGCTTCAGGTGGGGCAACCCGCACGACTTGGAAAGCCCACCCAGCGAAAATACCAGGGCCGGCGAGGGCCGGCCCGCCGCCGTAGTCACGGCGCCAGCCGCCGGCGAAAGAGGAAAGTCGGCGAACACCTCGTCCACGATCAGGGCCAGGTCGTGCTCGGCCGCCAGTTGGGCAAGCCGATCGAAATCATCGCGCGACACGAAGGAGCCGGTGGGGTTGTTGGGGCTGACCAGGACGATCGCGGCCGCGCCCTCAAGATCCAGGCTGTCGAAGTCGACGTGCCAAGATCCATCGAAGCGCAGCCGGTAGGGCTGCGGGGGCAGGCTCTCCAGGCGGGCCAGATACTCGAAGAGGGGATAGCTCGGCTCCGGGCAGAGCACCCTCTGGCCTGGATCGCCGAGCAGTTTGAACAGGAGCGCGTACGATTCGCTCGAGCTGGCGGTGAGAACCACCTGGCTAGCCTCCAACCAGACACCCCGGCGGGCATAGTCCCCCACCACGGCCGCTCGCGCGCCGGGCAAGCCAAAGGGCGCCGGCTGATAAGGACTGGCTGCGGTGTCAGCAAAGGCCCGCGCGATCTCCTCGTCGGGATAGGGCAGACCCACTTGCGTGGGATTGCTGACGGTCAGATCCAGAAGCGGCTGGCCCGCAGCGCGCGCCGCGGCCTCGGCGCGGGCCAGGGCGTTCTCGCCTGTGGCCCAGGGAAGGCGGCGGGAAAAGGGACGCGCCATGCTCTCGCCCGCTACAGCCGGCCGACGTCTTCTGCGCGCAGCCAGCCTTCGAGACCATTGGCCAGGCGCACACGCACCCAGTCCTGATCGCGGTCCAGCAAGCGCACGCGCAGGCCCGCATGCACTTCAAAGCTGGTGCGGTACGCCGCATCCGCGCCTTCTTTGACCGCCACCATGTCGGGCAAAACGATGCCAAAGGGAATGCGGTCCAGGTTCATGCGCCCCAGCAGCAGAACGCCCGCGAGCAACGCGCCGGTGCCCAGGATGGCTGCGCCTGCGGTCAGGGCGGCGCGCGAGTCGTCGGCCGCACGCCGGCGCAGGAACAAGAGGACAAAGCACCCGAGGTACAGACCGACGAAGATCCAGGTCTCAGTCGATGCAGTGAGCAGGGTGGCGATGCGAATCCACAAAGCTTCGCGCTCCGCACTTTCGATCTTGTCGAGCACACGGCGCTCGGCCAGCTTGCGCGCCTGGGCCAGGTTGAAACGCGCATCTTCGTCGTCCGGATCCACGGCCAGGGTGCGCTCGAAAGACCAGATGGCGCGACCCAGGCTGCCCTGGCGGAAGTGGGCGACGCCCAGGTTGTAGTAGAGATCGCTCGACACCACGTTCTGGCGGTCCAGTTGTTCGTACGCGGCGATGGCGCCGGCAAAGTCGCCGCGAAAATAGGCATCGTTGCCTCGCTTCCACGCCTCGTCGAGCAGGTCGGCGCGCACTTCCCGCGCTGGCAGGGCCAACAAGAGAGTACCGGCCAGCAGCCAGGTCCCCGCGCGCCGAATGTCAGCGTTCACGAGCGCACCTCCGGCAGCGAAACCGGCCGCAAAGGTGCCTTTTCGATCTGCAGGATGATCTCGCTGGCTCGATCCCGGACCGCGCGCACTTCCTGTGCCGCCAGGCTCCCCGGCGCAAAGCGGGCGCGGTAGCAATCCTCCAGCGCGGCGAGCGTGGCATCCACCAGCGGCGGCGCCAAACCCGCCTGCGCCAGGGTGGAGCGCAGCTCGTCCCACGACAGGCCCGCGATCTGGGTGCCCAGTTTGCCGGTGAGAAACTCTCGCAGCACGCGTTCGATCTCGCCGAAAGCCTGTGCCAGTCGGCCTTCCCGAAGACAGGTCTCTGCTGTGCGCAGGCGCCGCCGTGCCAGCCGGCGCAGCTTGCGCCGCCGCGCGCTCTCGGTTTCCTTGCTCAGACGCTCGCGCGCGAACGCGAGCAAAGTGGTCAGGGCCAGTGCCAGGGGTGGCGCGGCGACCACGAGCAGAAGGCCGCGCGACTGGTAGAAACTCGTGCCCAGATCGCGGCGCAAGGTGGGGCGGTTGCGCGGAGGGCGGATGTCCAGCGCGAGAACATTCTCGCCCCTGGCCGCAGCCGCGGACGAACCGGAACCGACAGTCCCTGGCACTGCCCCGGCTGGACGCGTCCCGACCGGCTGCGAGCCATCCGTGCTCACCTCAATGCGCAGCGGGTTGCTCTCCTCGCTGCCGTAGGTGCCGCGTTCGGGATCGAAGAAGGCCAAGCTGAACGGCGGAATGGTCGTCACGCCTGCTCGCTCGGGCAGCAGCAAGTATTCGACCACTTTGGTACCCGCCACCCGCTCGCCCGGGTCCAGGGTAACCGATACCTTGGGCTCATACGCCTTCCAGCCATCCAGGCGCGGCAGGGGCGGCGCGGCCAGCTTGCGCAGATTGCCTTGACCGCTGATGGCCAGCTTGAGCGTGACCGCCTCGCCCACGTTGACCCGATCGCGATCCACCTCGACACGCAGGGTGAAATGGCCCACCGCCGAGGTATCGAACTTGGGTGGCTGGCCCGCAGTGGGCAGCGGCAAGACCTCGATGGTCAAAGGTTCGGTCTTCAAGCGCTCGGTGCGCAGGGTTGCGCCGAAAAAATCGACACGCGAAATCTCGGATTCGAGCGGGCTGATGGTCAGGCGTCCTGGATGAAGCGGGAAGAGCGCCTTTTTCATCAAGGGGGCGACCAGATAGGTACGCC
>Ga0224516_1000373_pt1 | contig 10462 bp, 7 predicted proteins | sample IRFST0metaG_FD_179884 | JGI IMG/M metagenome (GOLD analysis project Ga0224516, IMG submission 179884) | Peat soil microbial communities from Stordalen Mire, Sweden - IR.F.S.T0 | ecosystem: Environmental > Terrestrial > Soil > Wetlands > Peat | place: Sweden: Norrbotten County, Stordalen Mire... | reverse complement strand
CAATATCAATGTAATGGAGCATTAAAGGCAGCAAAGATTTATAAAAAAGCACCACTAGTAATAGCAAGTGAAGTTGCAGAAGTATTAAAACAAGAGGAAGTTTTTGAAGATGTAACTACTGTTGCACCTGGATTTATTAATATAACTATAAAGGATAGCTTTTTGACTAACTATATAAATGAAATTTATAAAGACGAAAAGTTTGGATGTGCAGTTTCTGAAAATCCTATGACTGTAGTAGTTGATTATGGTGGAGCAAATATTGCTAAGCCTTTACATGTTGGACATTTACGTTCGGCTATTATTGGGGAATCAATAAAGAGAATTGGAAGATATTTAGGACACACAGTAATTGGCGATGTTCATTTAGGTGACTGGGGTCTTCAAATCGGTATGGTTATTACAGAAGTTGAAAGAAGACAACCAAATTTAGAATATTTTGATGAAAACTTTACAGGAGAATATTCAGTAGAGGCACCATTTACAATTGATGAGCTTGAGGATATTTATCCAGCTGCAAGTAAGTTAGCTAAAAGTGATGAAGAGGCTATGGCACTCGCTAAAAAGGCTACTGCTGAGCTTCAAGAAGGAAGAAGAGGGTATATAGCTCTTTGGAAGCATATAATAAATGTCTCTGTTTCTGACTTAAAGAAAAATTATGCGGATCTTAATGTTGAGTTTGATTTATGGAAGGGTGAAAGTGATGCTAACCCTTATATAAATGATATGGTTAAATATTTTAATGATAATAATTATACTCATATAAGTGAAGGTGCACTTGTAATAGATGTGGAAGAGGAAACTGATAAGAAACCAATGCCACCAATTATAATACAAAAGTCAGATGGAGCTTCATTATATGGAACTACAGATCTCGCAACTATAATTGAAAGAGTTAAAGATTATAATCCAAATGAAATAATATATGTAATTGATAAACGTCAAGGATTACATATTGAGCAAGTTTTTAGATGTGCTAGGAAAACTAAATTAGTTTCAGATGAATTGAAATTTGAATTTGTTGGTTTTGGAACTATGAATGGTAAAGATGGTAAGCCTTTTAAAACAAGAGAAGGTGGAGTTATGAGACTTCAAGATCTTATAGCTATAATAAAAGAAAATGTTAAAGAAAGATTTGAGAATAATGAAAGAATAGCAGCACACGAAGGTGATGAAATTGCAAGAATAGTTGGTTTAGCTGCACTTAAATATGGTGATTTATCAAATATACCTACCAAGGATTATATATTTGATATTGAAAAATTTGCTTCATTTGAAGGAAATACAGGACCATATATTTTATATACTGCTGTTAGAATTAAGTCTATCCTTAATAAAGCTAAGGAAGAACTTGGAGATTTTGCAAGTTCTATTGCAGAACCAACTAATGATGTTGAAAGAGACTTAATGCTAGCGTTTGTAAAGTTCAGTGACGTAGTTGAAAGTACCTTCAAGGATAAAGCGCCTAATAGAATATGTGAGTTTGTTTATGAAATTTCAAATTTATTTAATAGATTCTACCATGAAAATAGAATACTAACAGAAGAAAACAAGGAGAAGAAAATTTCTTGGTTAAACTTATTAACTTTGACTGGAAATATTCTAGAAACTTCTTTAGACCTATTAGGTATGGAAGTGCCTGAAAGAATGTAATAATAAAATTAATTCCACTTAATAAATCCCTGACAATGCTAAGGTAGTATTGTCAGGGATTTATTTCTTAAATATTCATGTTAGTTCTTCTATCTTCAATGCTTTTTAAGTTTCTTGTTGTATTTTCTACCACATGATGATAACATGCAGAAGATGCAGCTATAGTTCTTAAAAAATTTCTTGACACTATAGTGTCTCAGCAGCAAATTATACCTATTTGGTATAATGCATATTCAACAAAATAACAAGTCAATATACTTAGCATTTTGGACTTGTTATTTTCTTTCATATGCCTTAACTGAAAATGCTAGTCTATTATGAAGGTTTTATAATTGAGTATTTTAAATGATAGTTCTAAATTAAATAAATTATTACTACTATCTAGTGATATACCAAGTAAGTCTTGTATTTTATTAAATCTATAAAATAATGTACTTCTATGAATATTTAATTTATTCGAAGTAACGTTTGCATTTCTATTATTTTCAATATAAGTTTTTAGGGTTTTTAAAAATTCGGTTTTATTTTCTGTATCAAATTTTATAAGTTTATTAATCCAAGGATGAATTAAAGTTAACAGATTAATTTTATTTATATTATGGTTTTTGCGTTCAGAAATGTAAAACAAATAATATTCTATACACTCTTCAAAATAAGTTATATAGGTCAAGTCTAAATTCCTTGATAATTTTATGGCGTACATAGATTGGTAAAAAAAATCTTGTATTTCTAATAAATTTTCAAAAACAATACTTACTCCACAATTTAAATTATTTAATTTTAAAAATTCTAGGAAATCTTCTTTTACATGAGTAGATATAACTTGCTCATGTTCGTTACTTACCAGAAAAACAATCATATCGTTATAATAAGTTGAAATGCAATTTCCGAGTATGCTTTTTAGCCTTTTCATTAACTCTTTTAGTCCAAAATTATGTCTATAGTCTTTATATTTTTGTTTAAATGGGATTGAAAGTATTAGAGAATTTTTATTTAGATTAAAATTTATATATTTTAATCGTTCTTTGATATATTGAATATTTTCTATTTTATTTATTAATAAATCCTTTAAATAATATTCTTCATCTAACCCAGAGTTACTAATAAAGAGATTTTCTTTTTGTAGATGCATAGAAACTACTTTAGATAGTGCATTTGTAAGTTCTAAATCTTCTTCTTCAAACTTTCGATTACTTTGTAAAATACAAATATATCCAATAGTAATATCCATAACTCTAATAGAACAAAAAATTAATGTTTGGTCAGAATAATGAAAAAAAGAATTATCTTTATTATAAATATTATCTATAAATTTATCTTTTAGCATCAATTGGATGATATTTAATAAAAGATAATCTTTACCATTATGTGTCTCAATTGAAGAATTAATAGCTTTTGCAAGGTTGGAACGAGTGAAAATATGGTAACTAGTATCTAAAATAAATATAGGATTGTTTAAATGCTTTTCAGTGATATTAATAATTTCATCGATGCTATTATTAGTAAATAAACTGTCATAAATTTCACATTTTTTCATATATAATGTATGTTTTTCATCCATAAATTTTCTCCTATTAAATATTAAAATTAATAATAATTAAAGCAATTATTATTTGAGTTATTAGTAAGATATTAGAAAGAAAATAGACTGGCATAATGATTTGTTATTTTTTATAGTGACTAAACTAAAAAAATGTCTAAGTCAAACATAAAAAATAACCTTATTTTAAGACTTATTTTTGATGAAGAAGGATTTTGTACATGTTAATATTATAACAACTGGTTTACTATTTGTAAGTAAAAATTCATTATCTTGCTTAAAAGTAATGAGAAATTATTAAATTATAAGCCTTTATGGAAAAATTAGAGCAATTAAAAGGAGAGATTTTACTATGGCTTTTACAGTATTAGGTATTACAGCAGGAAGAAAGGATTCAAATTCTGAAATCCTATTAAAAGAAGCATTACTTGCATGTCAAGAACAGGGTGCAGAAGTTAAAATGATTAACTTAAGAGATTATCACATTGAGGAATGTTCAGGATGTACAGCTTGCACACATGGTATGAGTGCTGGAAAAAATGTTGGATGTACATTAAGCAAAAAGGATGATAAGCAGGAAATTATGGATGTTATGTTAAATGTAGATGCTATAATTGCATCAGCACCAACATATGATTTAATGCCAACAGCAACATTTTCAAAATTTATGCATAGAAATCTAGCATATGAATCAGCATTTTTAGAATCAATTGGAGCAATAGAACATAGAGATAGAGTTGCAGGGTTAATTGCAGTTGGAGGATCTACTCGCTCATGGCAATCAATGGCTTTAGAAAGTATGCAAGCTACATGTTTCACAAATGACTTTAAAGTAGTAGATATGTATCTAGCAACAAGAGTACCAGCGCCAAAACAATGCTTATTACATGATGATATGATTGAACGTGCTCATAAGATGGGTGAAAATATCATGAAATCATTAAACACACCAGTAGCAGAAAGAGACTGGCTTGGTGATGAAGGTATGGGATGGTGTCCACATTGTCATTCAAATGCACTAATTTTAGGGGAACCACAATGGGATGGATTATATTTCCCGGTTGAATGTCAAGTTTGTGGTGCAGGCGGAAATTTAGAAAAGACAGAAGAAGGTAAGTGGAAGTTTGTAATTCAAGAAGATGGATTAAGTCGTGACCGTACAGATACTGAAGGAAGAACACATCATGTAAAGGAAATTATGCATACACAAGGTGGCTTCTATACAGAAGAAAATTTAGCAATTGTTAAAGAAAAGTTTGGTAAGTATAAGGAATTAAAGTTCCCTACAATTGAAATTAATAAATAACAAGGAGAGACTGTACTAGGTTTGTGTAAAAGCAAAACTATTTACAGTCTTATTTCTGCTTTTGTTGATAAAGGTCATATAACTTAGTACAATTCACTAAAAAATAAGGTATTTTACCAATAATTATTTAGGTTTTATTATAACAAAAATATATATAAAATGGTTTTAAAAGGAAAACAGCAAAATGAAATCGTTTTTTATTTATAAGCAAAGAATATTGAATGGATAAAAATTTAGTAATATGCTTTTATAAATATTGTGAAATATAATAAATATATCACAATTGTTTAATAAAAATAAAAAAAAGAGAGGGGTAAATTTTTTATGAGGAAAATAGGTAAATCACTAATTTTTTTTATGATATCTATGTTAACGTTTTCCTTTGGTACTAACTTTATACTAACTAAGGAGGCTAAAGGATTAACATTAAGTAAATCACAACAATATGCAAATGCGATGCAGCCAGGATGGAATCTTGGAAATACTTTCGATTCATTTGACACAAATGGAGATAAGGGGGAGACATCTTGGGGGAATCCTGTTGTAACAAAGGATCTAATTAAAACAATTAAAGCACAAGGCTTTAAGAGTATTCGCATGCCTTTTACAAGTGTAATGCGTATAGGTTCAGCACCTAACTATACAATTGACGCAACATATTTAGCTAGATATGCAGAAGTTGTAAATTGGGCTCTTGATGAAAATTTATATGTAATGATAAATTTACATCATGACTCATGGAGCTGGGCATCAGCTATTAATTCTGATACTGATGCATCTATGGAAAAATATAAAGCTATTTATACTCAACTAGCTAATTATTTTAAAGATTATTCAGATAAAGTATGTTTTGAATCATTAAATGAACCTCAATTTACTACTGGAGATCAAGCTAATAAAATAAAAATACTTGAAAAAGTAAATACTCAATTTTATAATATCGTAAGAAATTCAGGTGGTAATAATGCAACACGTATGCTAATTTTACCTACATTAAATACTAATGATAGCGATGATAGATGTGAATCTTTATACAATACAATCCAAGGATTTAATGATCAAAATATTATAGCAACATTCCACTATTATGGGAATTGGCCATTTAGTACAAATATTGCTGGAGTTACAACAATGAATGATACAGTAATTTCTGATTTAAAAGGAGCCTTTGATAGGATGTATAACCATTTTACATCTAAAGGAATTGGCGTAATCTGTGGTGAATATGGTGTACTTGCATTTGATAAAAGTTTAGGTGCTATTGAGCATGGTGAAATGTTAAAGTATTTTGAATATATAACTAATTATGCAAAAACTAAAAATATCACTATGATGCTTTGGGATAATGGACAGCATATGGGTAGAACAAGTTTAAAGTGGAGTGATCAATCTTTATATAATGTAATTAAGGCTTCTTGTACTTCACGTAGTTCATATTCAGAATCAGATAAAATTTTCATTAAAGATGAGAATAAAAATAATGATGTTTCAATGAATCTAACACTAAACGGTAATACATTTAAAGCAATATATAATGGAAGCAAACAATTAGTGTCTGGAAAAGATTATATATATAATAATGGAGTAGTAACATTAAAAGGTACGTATATAAATAGTGTAACTACAAGTAATTATGGAGTAAATGCTACATTAACAATGAAGTTTTCAGCAGGGGCTGATTGGAATGTTTATATAACTCATTATAAGGCACCAGAATTAAGTAGTGGACAAAGTGTAGGAAGTAATTTTGAAATTCCTGTAAAGTTTAATGGTTCTAATCTTTCAACTTTAGAAGCTGTATATTCAGATGGAAGTGGAGCAGGTCCACAAAATTGGACTACTTATAAAGAATATGATTATGCATTTTCTGTTGACTATAATGCAAATAAAGTAATTATAAAGGATAAATTCTTTGCAGAAGCAAATGATGGGAAAATAACTTTTAAATTACACTTCCAAAGTGGAGAAGTATTACAATATAGCATTATGAAGAGTGGAAAAACTATAAAAGAAGTTGTATAGTGTGATTTTATCTATATAAATAATAAAAGAAATAAATGAGCCACAATATGCAAGTATTAAATTGAATATTGTGGCTCACTTTTTTAGTGTTGTCTTTATGGTGATTTTTTGTTTTAGAAGTGCTAATATTTAAGAGGAATATTTTAAATATGTAGTTAATAGAAAAAATAGGAGAGGTATTATGAATTATAAATTTAATGGGGAAATTTTTAAAGAAGGTCAAAAGTAATTTATTAAGATTCCATTCAATGTATGGGAAGAATGTGAACAAAAAGGAAATATATCAGTGGAAGTGACTATAGATTATGTTTCTTTTGAATGTAAGTTAGTGCCTAAAGGAAAAGGAATTTATTATATACCTATTACGAAGACCTTGTTAAAACCAATTAGTGAAAATAAGGAATTAGAAATATCTTTTAAATTAATATCTGGATTAAGTCGAATTAATAATAATAGTCCATATAGTTTAGAAAGACCAATAAGAAAGATAGACAGTATTGATATTATCACTCAACCTAAAAACGGATTATGTGGTCAAGCAGTTGTTGCGATGCTTTCAGGAGTATCTTTAGATGAGATAATAACTTTAATGGGTTCAAAATGTTCTATGAGTAAGGTTATAGAAGCGTTAGATTACTTTGGGATAAATCATTCTAGAAAAATGTTTTATAACCTAGAACAAGATAATAAGCTTCCAATGTGTTGTATCATAAATGTAAAAGGGCATTATATGGTATATTATTATGGGAAATATTATGATGCAAGCACAGGTGTATTAGAAGAATTGGATTCAAGTAAAATTACTGGTTTCCTAGAAATATTAGTATCATAAAGTTAGTTTATTTCATATAGAATAGTATCAATGAAAAGAAGATAACTTCAAAATGGATTGAGTTTTTAAGAAGAAGTAGAAAGTGTAGTTTTTTAGTGAATAAAATATTATTCTTATGAAAATACGGATTTATCTAAAATGAATACAAGCACATTTGCAAAAACTAAAACATATTATAAATTTAAAATACTATATAAGGAAGAAACAATATGAATAATACTCATGAAATGAAACCATGTCCTTATTGCGCTTATCAATCAGACAGTGATGATAATGATTATAGAACATATCCATGTCCTTATTTCTATGACCATTATGTTCCTTCTACTGATGAAATTGAGGATAGTTCGAGATTAATGATCAATTCTCCAATTGTATTGAAAGATTATGGTCCACAACCGTTTGTAGTTAATATTAATAAAGCTGCTAAGCAAAACACTAATTACCGTACTGGTTTATGGACAGGAAACAATCTTCAAGTTACATTGATGAGTATCAAAGTTGGTGATGACATAGGTTTAGAAGTTCATCCAAGCGTTGATCAGTTCATACGTATTGAAGACGGACAAGGAATTGTTAAAATGGGAAAAAGTAAAGACAAGCTAGATTTTCAAGCAAACGTTTCTGATGACTTTGCAATTATGGTACCTGCTGGTACTTGGCACAATGTTATCAATACAGGCAAGAAACCGCTTAAAGTATATTCTATCTATGCACCACCTCAACATCCACGTGGTGTAGTTAATGTAACTAAACCTGTTGAATAAGTTGCTGGAAAGAACCACCGATAATGTTTAATAAATCTATTTGAAAAAGAACTAAAGGCAAAAGTTACAATAGATCCTATTGCTAATATGGTTCACCATATTAGCAATATTAGAATAGAAATAAAACCTAATATTATTTTACTTTTCATAGATCTGCTTGATTAAAAAATAACGCCAATTCAGTTCTACTGGTTAATTCTAACTTCTCAAATATCTTTGTTAAATAGTTTTTAACAGTACCTTCTGTTAAAAATAGGATATGACAAATATCTTTATTACTCTTACCAAGAGCTACGAGTTTTGCAACGTCAATTTCTCTTTGTGTAAGCATTTTTAATTTATTTTTATATTCATTGAGCTGACTAGGAGTTTGCTTGTCAGTAGCAATTGAATTATAAGCTCTAACTATTTTCGTTGCTACTTCGGGATCAAGAAGTATATTTCCATTATAGGCTGTTTTTATAGCTTTTATTATATAGTCAGAGCCAGCATCTTTTAAAATATATCCATCAACGCCATTTTTAATTCCTTCAAATATATATTCATCTTCATTAAAGGTAGTTAATATTATCACCTTTATGTCTTTATATTTTTCCTTAACAATCTTAGCAGCTTCAACACCATCCATTATGGGCATTCTAACATCCATAAGAATTACATCAGGACATTGTCCTTCATTTAAAATATCTAGTAATTGTCTTCCGTTTTCTGCTTCTTTAATAATATTTATTTCGTCATCTAAGCTTAAAATCATTTTTATTCCTGCTCGTACAATTTCTTGATCGTCAACTAATATAACATTTATCATAGTTTATATTTACCTCATTTCATTTATATTTAAATAATCACAGAATATAAAAACAGATAATAATTAATTAAGAGCAGGTCATTACATTTATATTGGAATAAAAACTTTTATACCAAAGCCTAAATCATTATGACTAAAGTAATATACTGTGCCTTTTAATAAATTTATTCTATTTTCAATTCCCTTCAAGCCATTTGATTTGATAATATTGTTACAACCAATGCCATTATCAGTAATAACAAGTTCTACATTTTCGCCAGTTGTTTTGATTTTTATAGTAATTTCTGTTGCATTACTATGCTTTAGACTATTGGTTATAGATTCCTGTATAGTTTTATATATTGAAGTTTTAATGAGTGAACTTAAGCCGTTAATACTTTTATTCTTATTGTAAGTAATTTTTAGATTACTAACTAGATAAAAATTATTAATAAGTTTTTCTATTGAAGCATCAAGCTCTGTTATTTCCAGCTCTGAATTAAGAAGAGTAACAGCCTTTCGAAGGTCGTTAATACTTGATTTTGCTATTTTTTCAGATTGTTCTAATACTTCTTCTACTTTTTGAGGTTTAGTAGTGCATATCTTTTTAGCAAATTCTAAATGCATTGCAAGAGCCATTAGGGAATGGCCTAATGAATCATGGAGCTCTTGTGCAAGTCTTGTCCTCTCTTTAGAAATAGTCACTTCTTCTACTTCTAGTGCATATTCTTGAAGTTTTATGTTGGATAACTTTAATTTTTCATTTAGATGCTTTATCTCTTCTTTTTCTCGTTCAAGTGTCTTTAGGTTGTAAAGCATACCAGTTACACCTGAATAAGACAATAGTTGAATACCTAAATTAAAGAATAAATTTCCAGTGCCTGAAGTTATTCCATTAAGAACAACAGCTAAAAAATATAGTGTTGCATGTGTTAATAATAAAATCTTTAAAAAATTTTTTTCTAACTCAAAAATTTCCAATATGACACAGTACATATAAATAGTAGTACTTACTCCAATTATAAAGTATTGGAGTATTGACGCCGCACAAATATTAAATAGTAGTGACATAAAAATATATTTAGTTTGATTCTTTAATTTTACAGTTCTCAGATAGCCATTAATAATCATTGAAGCAATAAGGATAAACAGTGGAATCATTATTAATGGATGATTATTATATTCCAAATGAATCCTGATAACTATGGTTATTAACATTATAAGCATTAAAAATTTACTATATTTTTTGTATTTTTGCATTTGATTAATATCACTCATTTCATTACAGATATTTTCTTTCATATGCCTTATATTATATCATCGTTTCAATATAGAAGTATGTGACTAAAGTCATATGATGTTTAATAACTAAAGTAACTATGATTAAAAGCACTTTAAACTTAAAATTTAGTTATGGATAAGTTGCCAAAATATATGAAATGGAAAATTTGAATAAATTACAATTAAATGTAATTATAAAATTATTAATATAAACAATATTTATAAAACTAGGGGGTTAATATGAAAAAAGTAAAAAAAATAGTTATATTTGCTG
>Ga0224516_1000368_pt1 | contig 10529 bp, 8 predicted proteins | sample IRFST0metaG_FD_179884 | JGI IMG/M metagenome (GOLD analysis project Ga0224516, IMG submission 179884) | Peat soil microbial communities from Stordalen Mire, Sweden - IR.F.S.T0 | ecosystem: Environmental > Terrestrial > Soil > Wetlands > Peat | place: Sweden: Norrbotten County, Stordalen Mire... | reverse complement strand
GCTGCTATACCATCTCCACATCCATTCCCCCACACGTTAATGACTCTATAATTTTAGCTTCCAGTAACTAATATTACAGATTTAGCTTTAATAACATAGAAAGTACCATCTAAAATACTATATCCTGTTGCTCCTACTATTTCTCTATTATTAGTTAATAGATTGATTAGATATTGTAACCTTATCTATAATCTTAACGCCTTTCTTTTCAGCGGTTTTACGAACTTGAATAGTTATGTCAAGGTCTACATCAGTCATTCCTGTCATAGGGTCAGCTGGGAATCCATTTAAACAGAAATATTATAACTCCATAATCGACCTAGTTTGAACACTTGACAAAACCTAATAGATGCACGACACTTATAATATGGACTACGTCAACAAAACTTTGGAGGATATCTATGAAATTTATAAATCAATTTGATGTAATGAATAATCAATTAAAATCTATTGAAATATTAAAGATTTTAATTGAAAAAGCTCGTAATGATAATAATATTGAGCTAATTTCACACTTTAATGACGTTTTAAGTACAGTACATACAGTTAAAAACTTTAATATATTAGCAAATTGCTTATATGATGGTATCCATATAGTGGATGCAGATGGCGTAGTTGTTTATCTTAATGATGCATTTACTAGAGTTACAGGATTTACACAAGAAATCATAGGAAAACACATAGATGATTTAATAAGCATAGGCTATATATCTGAAATTGCTTTAGAGGCTATAAAAACAAATAACTCCTATAGTGTTGTCAGGGAAAATGCTAAAAACAAAATGACCATTGCAACTACAGCAACACCAATCCTTGAGGAAAATGAAAACTTAATTGGTACTATTATTATAGATAGAGACATTACAGAATTAATTAATTTAGAAAAGAAATTAGCTAACTCAAAAGTGCACTTAAAAAATTTATCAGAAGAACAAGCAAAAAGAGAGAATACCTATGTAGCACTTATAAAACGTAATTCATACAAATGTATGATAGGAACAAGCGAAGAAACAATTAAATTAAAAGAACTTATAATTAGAATTGCTCCATATGATACTACTGTGTTAATTACTGGAGAAACAGGTACTGGAAAGGAAATCGTATCTAATGAAATACATATGAATAGTAAACGGTCTGAAAATCCTTTTATTAAGGTAAATTGTGCAGCAATACCTGCTAATCTTATTGAATCAGAACTTTTTGGATATGAAAAAGGAGCTTTCACTGGGGCCAATACATCTGGAAAAGCTGGACTATTTGAAATTGCTAATAGTGGAACTATTTTATTAGATGAAATTGGAGATATGCCTATAGAATTGCAAGCAAAATTACTGAGAGTAATTCAACAAAAGGAGGTTACTCGTATTGGAGGTATTAAACCCCTAACGTTAGATGTTAGGATTATTGCATCAACCAATTGTAATCTTTATAAATTAGCTAGTGAGGGTAAGTTTAGAATGGATTTATACTATCGCTTGAACTTATTTCCCATTACTATTCCTCCATTACGTGAGAGGAAAGAAGATATAAAAATATTAGTAAAGCATTTTCTCAGTATTTTTAATGCAAAATATGATAAATATATACGGTTAGAAGATGAACAATACGATCTTCTAACTAATTATGAATGGCCAGGCAATATAAGGGAGTTAGAAAACATAGTGGAAAGAATAACTATTATATCAAATGAAAATAATGTAATCAGTAACGATACGATAGCCTCTATTCTCGGAATAATAAATTTAAATAAAAATATAAAAAAAGAAATGAGCTTAAAAGAAAAAGTTGAAGCACTTGAAAAATTAGAGTTAATAAAAGCACTTGAGATAGGTAGAAACACTAGAAATGCTGCAAGAATACTAAAAATTAATCAATCAAATGTTGTTAGAAAAGCTATGAAATATGGAATAAAATTAATAGATGCGTAATAGCATCTATCTATACAAAATTGCATTACCTTAAAACGTTATCATTTTTACTGTGAAAAATTGAAACTATAAAAAAAAATAACAATCAAAAGATGCGATATCGCATCTTTTTTGTTATTTTATAATGCTAAAATCATTGTTGTTTATTTGGCATAGTTGTTGCTTTATATAAAAGTGAATAGAATATTTTAATTTTATATAAAGAAAGGGGATTTATAAATGAAACAAATAAATACTGATGTATTAATAATGGGAAGTGGTCTTGCTGGACTAGCTGCAGCTGTAACTGCAGCTGAAAAAGGATTAAAGGTTGCAGTATTTGAAAAAAGGCCATTTCAAGGTGGTGGAATCTCAAATACACCTATGATGACTATGGCAGTAAAAGAAGATAAAGAGTATATAGATAAAGCTTTTAATATTCATATGTCATATACAAACTGGAATGCAGATGCAGCTGTTGTAAAAACGTGGATTGTAAATTCTTGTCGTATACCTAAATACATAAAAGATTTAGGCCTAGATTTTCAAGCTATTGTACCTACCCCACTAGAAGAAATAGGTGCTAAACGAGGATATTGTGGAGGGTTTCCAAATGGTTACAACCTTGGGGACTACTACTTCTTTAAAGCTCGTGGCAAAGGTCATGGTGCAGCACTTATATGCAAAAATGCTGCTGAAAAGCTAGTAAAACTTGGTGGCGAAATATACTTTAATAGTCCGGTAAAAACTTTAATAAAAGAAGAAGATAAAGTTACAGGAGCAATAGCTTTTGATAAAGAAGGTACTGAAATTAAAATAAATGCAAAAGCAGTAATTATTGCTTCAGGTGGTTTCAGCGATAATCCTGAATTTATAAAAGAATATACAGGTCATACTTATACAAATAATAATTGTGACGATGGCGGAAACGTTTTATTTAATACTTTTCCTAATTCTCAAATGACTGGTGACGGTCAAACTGCTGTATGGCAAATAGGTGGAGCAAAAGGTTCTATGGGAATTAATGGGCATAACCTTGTGCCAGGCCCAGGTATAATTGGAAACACTCCATGGATAGTTTTTAATGAGACTAGAACTATGCAAGAACAGCCTTATCTTTGGGTTAATAAGTTAGGACAACGTTTCATTAACGAAGAAATGTCAAATGACCATATGACTATGGGAACAGCTATAACTAGTCAAAAGGATAAATGTGGTTATATTGTATTTGATGAAGAAACTGTGCGCCATATGGAACAAAAAGGGTTAGATTATATATATCATATTTTCCCTGCTGAAAGACTTCATAATGTACGTGCACAATTTGAAGAATTAATTAATGCCAAGAAAAATAATCACATTTTTCTTGCAGATACTCTTGAAGAATTATGTGAGCAAACCGGTATCGATTATGAAAACATGAAGGTGACAGTCGATAACTACAACAAATATTGTGATCAAAAACATGATGATGAATTTGGTAAGAACCCTGCATTTTTACATCCTCTTAAAGAGAAGAAATTTTATGCCATGCGTGTATTTAAAGGCGGATATCAAGCTATGGGAGGCATAAAAATCAATGGAAAATGTGAAGTTATGGGTGAAGACTTCAGACCAATCAAAGGACTATATTCAGCTGGTGACTGTGCTGCTGGTGAAGTCTTCGGGAATCCACCAACGGGAGGTATTGGAATAAGTAGTATCAGTTTTTCGCAAGGTTTTGCTTCTGCTGATGAAGCATATAAATATATTAATAGTTACTGGAGGAATATAAAATGAAAATTACAATTAAAGAATACTGTATAAGATGCGGATTATGCCAAGACATATATCCAGAATTATTTAAATATAACTCTACAGATGATAAAATTGATGTGAATTATGATGAAATACCAGATAATTTAACTGAAAAAGCTAGAAGTGCTGCAGCTGATTGCGCTGTAACAGCAATCTTTATTAAAGTAATGAACTAAAATAGCCCATTTGAAAAGATGCTCATTGAACTATAATAATAGTATTTTTAATATTGAAGGGTGGAATTAAAAATGTCAATAAGGCCAGAATTAAAACCAGAAGAAAGAAAATATAGTTATGCTCAATATTATAATTTAGAAATGACACCTATCCCTGAAGAAAAACTAGAAATTTTGGCAAAAGGTCCAATCGCTCCAAGCAAGGCATTAAAAATTGAAGATAGAAATGATTTATTTAAACCAGGATATCTTAAATGTGAAGTAGGCTTTTGTGTGATGGAAGATGGAACTGGATATCTTTCTAACTTAACATATATGTCAGGCGTTACTGTTGATATGTTTGATTGGTGGTTTGCTTGGCATTCATTAGAAGATTTAAGATATAAAATTTGGGATCCAGAAGACCATTTCTACGCAAGAACACAGAATAGAGAAAAAGTTCTTGATTCATCACTTCCTATGAGAGAACGAACTTGGGGAACAAAACATGTGATTTTAGAAGATATTGGACCAGGTCCAGATGATTTAATTCTTGAATTTGAATATCCAGATATTCTTGGATATGATATAAATAAAGTTGGAACTGAGTATTGTGGATCTATGATGTGTGCTAATGGACATGGACCAGTTCCTGGAAAAGGTGCAATTGCAGTTATGACTCACATGGTACGAGAAGTAGATGGTGGAATCGAATTAAGAAGCCGTTTTTGGATTGGATACCAAATAATTAACGGACAGGCTGTAAAGGTCATTCCAGATGGTATATCAGTACCAATTGAAGTACCTAAAGGATTATTTGCTCATAATCTTAAAGAATTCACACATTTAGCTTACATACTTCCTAAGTTGTATGCTGAAGAAAAAAATAACTTTTAGAGTAAAGAAATAACTACTAAATAAAAGAGACTCTCATAAAAATGAGGGTCTCTAATTAATCATTAACTAAGGAATATTCAAGAATTGAATATATTTTTAGCATAATCATAAATCTATCATATTTTAAATTGATTAACCTGAGTAATCATTTCTTGTGTTACCTCATTTAGAACATCTGCAGCTAATGCTACTTCTGATGATGCTGATTTCATTTCTTCAGTTGAAGCTGCAATTTCTTCTGATGATGCCGAAACCTCTTCAGCTACAGCAGATGTATTCTCTATTTTATCTGAAATTATGTTTTTCTCAGTATTTATTTCTGTAATTGAAACATTTGCTGATTTAATTTTTGTTACAATGTCATTTATTTCAGATATTATATTTTCATAAGATTTAAGTGCTGTGTTTATAACATTAACTTGATTATCCAATTCATTATTGAGCCCATCTGTATTTTTTATAATTCCATTAGCTTCATTGGATATTCCATTAATCAACAAATCTATATTTTTTGAAGATTCTTGAGATTGCTCTGCAAGTGTTCTAATCTCATCGGCAACTACTGCAAATCCTTTACCTGATTCACCAGCTCTTGCTGCTTCTATAGCTGCATTTAATGCCAATAGATTTGTTTGTTCTGATATATCATTAATTAATGTTGTTATTTCAGATATTTGAATTATATTGTTATTTAACTTTTCAATTTTCTTAATAAAATCTTTAAAAGAAGAACTTACAACATTAACAGATTGAATTAACAACTTCATATTTTCATTACTACTTCCAGCCATTTGATTAATTCCATTTGATTTTGAATTTATAGTTTCTATTTCACTCACTACACCATCTAATTTATTTCCAAATGTATTTAATATAGTTGTAATTTCCATTAAATTCATTGCTTGACTACTTACGCCCGTTGCAGTTTCATGAGTTGCAGTAGATACATTCTCAGCTGTAGATGCCATTTGCTCAGCAACCTTCGATAAATTTGTTGCTTTCAAATCAATGTTAGTAGAATTTTCTTTAATTGTTGCAATTGTTTCAACTATTGATTCCTGCATGATTTTTATTGACTTAAACGCATGACCAATTTCATCATTAGCTTTTAATCTTTTAGCTGAAACTTCCATTGTAAAATCACCGTTTGAAATAACTTGTAAATGAGATGAGATTTTACTTATTCCCACTGAAATTACTCTTGCCACTATATAAACTAATACTAGTCCAACTAATACAATAATTAAAGAAGTTGCAAATATAGATATTTTTAAAACATTTAATTGAGATAAAACTTCGTTTTGAGGTACAGAAATTCCTATAAACCAATTTGTGTTTTTTATTGGTGCATACCCTACATATTTAAGTTCTCCTTGGTATTTAAATTCCCCAGTACCTGCTTTCCCTTTTACCATTTGATTTTCAACATCTGCCAACATTTGGAGTGATGGATCATTTTTAGCTTCCTCAATAACATTTTCACCTTTAGTTACAGATTCGCTATTATAATGCGCAACAGTAACCCCTAAATTATTAATAATGAAACTCTTACCAGTCTTTCCAACTGTTATATCATTCGTAATTGCACTAAGTTCAGTTGCATCCCTATTTCCAATCAGTACACCGATAACTTTTCCGTCATTATCCTTAATTGGTACTGCCATATTTATTATTAATTTTCCATCTGCTTTACTAATTATAGGATCTGTAATAACTCTATTTCCTTTTAAAGCTTCCTGATAATAAGGTCTATCCTTTAATACAATATGATCAAGTGTCATAGTGTAAGCATCTCCATTTAAATCTCCAACTCCAAGACTTGTAAATCCTGTCCTCTTTGCCTCTGCTTTTAATATCTCTGCCTTATCTTGAAGTGAAAAACTAAAATCCTTTATTTCATTCCTTTGACTTATAGTCTCTAAAACACTATAGTTGGTATCAAGACGACTTTCTATTACCCTTGCAGCTTGTACCGAAGTGCTAGATAACATTTCTTTTGCGTTGTTTGCCAATGCATAATTGGATGAATAATAAGCAGTCGCTCCCAAAGCTAAACATACACATATAATTAATACACCAAAATACACTGATAGTTTTGTTTTTATACTTCTCATAAGAAAAATCCCCCTACCATTTTTTATTAAATTCCATTTCATAATTAATTATAAATATACTTACTAGCATAATATAATGTTAATAAAATATAACATCGATAATACTATTATACTACATATTCCCCTGTCTTTTAATATGGTTTAACCCAAATTAATTAAATTTTGTATAAATTCTTTAGTTTTTATTAATTTTCCCTCATAATTTTTAGGCGTGTATATGACCTAATTAATCTGATGTTATTAGAATACAAAGAATTAATGTTATATATAATCAAAATATAATCCCATAGATTTATCAACTTAGTTATTTGATAGATCTATGGGATTATAACTTTATTGATAGATTATTTTAATAGATACTTCCTTAATCCATCTATCATCATTTTATGTGCATCCTTACTTTCTGGTAGTTCATACTCTCCAATTGTAAAACCATGCCTTACTCCATAAAATCGTTTTGCAGTAGTTTCAACTCCTGCTCTTACCAACTTTTGAGCATAATCTTCTGCTTCATCTCTAAGAGAATCTATTTCACAAGTTATAACTATTGCTGGTGGTAAGTCTTTCAATTCTTCATTAGTTGCAAATACTGGTGAACAATATGGATTTTTAGCATCCTCTTCATCTCTATAGCATTTATCAAACATTGCTGCTATTTCAGGAGGAATTGCACCTTCAGTATAGAATTTTTCTGTTGGTGATGTTGCTATATCAAGAGGAGGATAATCAAGTATTTGACATTTAAATGAAAACTCATTTTTGTCCTTTGCCATCATACATACTACTGTTGAAATATTAGCACCAGCACTATGCCCTCCAATTGACATATTATTAGGATCAATTCCAAATTCATCACTATGTGAATTCACGTACTTTACTACATCATAAACATCATTTTTATCAGTTGGACATTTATATTCTGGTGAAAGTCTGTAATCTATTGAAATAACAGTTATATCTAATTCATTTCTAACTTCATCACAAAACTTATCATCATCTTCCGGTAATCCCGTTACAAAACCACCACCATGAACATCAAAAAATATTGGTGACATTGCTTTAGTATTTTTAGCTTTATAAATCAAAGCACGAATTTTCCCATCAGTTATTGGTATAAAAATTTCTTCGCCTATAACATTTGATTTCTCTACTCTCTCTGCGCCTTCTTTTCTCATGTTCTTTACTATTTCAAGTATTTTATCATAACTCATCAATTAACCGTCCACCTTCCATTTAGTGCTTTCAGCGAAATTTTCATAGTCCTGCGAAACAACAATGTTTCTGATTTCGGTGGATATGCACATAAGTATGAGTTCCGCTGTGGTTATCTATATATGATTTGCAACTTCATAAGCATCCCAAATAGCATACATAATATTAGAAACCTTCCTTGCATCTCCTAAAAGATGAATTTCAGGAATTTCAAATTCTAATTCTTTATATAATGAATCTTCTTCTGTGTATCCAACTGAAAGTATTACTGAATCACATTCAAGCTTTTCTATTCCACTTTCTGTTTCTATTTCTAGAACTCCATTTTTATATGTTTTAGCCTTCGAGTTTGTCTTTACATCTATATTGTTAAATGGTATTAACTTTTCAAGCATTTCACTATTTGCAGAACATAAAGGTCCATTTATTGCAAGAATTTTATTCAATGCTTCTACTATAATTACTTCTTTTCCTTTTTTAGCAAGGTCAAGTGCCAATTCACATCCAACTAAACCTCCACCAATTACAGCAGTCTTATTTCCTGAATCTTTCTTTCCTAATAAAACATCGATTGCTGTAAATACTTTATCGTCATCGCCAAGTGAAAAGACCTTCGGATTAGATCCTGTAGCTATTATTACACTATCAACTTTTGATTCTAGTATTTGTTCTTTTGTTACTTCACTATTTAAATTTACTTCAACCTTTAAATCTTCTAATGTATGCGCATACCAATTAGCTAAAGCAATATCATCTTCTTTAAAATCTGGTGATCCACCCGGAATAAGATTTCCACCTAATCTATTAGACTTTTCATAAAGTACTGGCGCGTGGCCTCTAAGCGCTAAAACTCTTGCAGCTTCACAGCCTGCTACACCGCCACCAACTATTAGAACTTTTTTCTTCTTTAATATAGGTGTAAGTGCCATATCTTTTTCTCTACACGCCTTAGGATTTACAGCACAATTAAGCATTGAATAATGTTGAATACGTCCCATGCATCCTTCTTGACATGATATACAAGGTCTAATTGATTTACAATTATTTGCTCTTAATTTATTTACATAGTCTGGATCTGCCAAAAGTGGTCTTCCAAGACTTATAATATCACATGTTCCATTTTCAATAGCTTTAAGTGCCATATCTGGATCATCCATTCTTCCTGCACATATAATAGGTACCTCTACAGTTTCTTTCATTAATTTAGCGTATGGTCTATATAATCCTTTTTCTTGATACATTGGAGGGTGACTCCACCACCATGAATCATAAGACCCAACATCTGTATCTAATGAATCATATCCATATGATACAAGTAATTTAGCTGTTTCTATTCCTTCGTCAAGATCTCTTCCTTTTTCAACAAATTCTTCACCTGGAAGTGCTCCATCTCTCAAATCTTTAATAAAACTCTTTGGTGAATATCTAACAGTTACTGGGAAGTCTTCTCCACATTTGTTTTTAATTTCTTCAACTATTTCACGTGCAAAACGAAGTCTATTTTCTAAGCTTCCACCATATTCATCAGTTCTGTGATTAAATAATGAAATAGCAAATTGATCTATAAGATATCCTTCATGAACAGCATGAATTTGAACTCCATCAAAACCAGCTCTCTTTGCGTTAAAAGCTCCATCTCCAAATTTTTTAACTATAGATTTAATTTCATCAATCGTAAGTTCACGACAAATTTTATCAAGCCATCTATGTTGAATTGGTGATGGTGCAACTGGAGGAAATTCTCCAAGATTAGTAGGTATTGTAACTCTACCAAAGCCGCCTGACATTTGTAAAAATACTTTTGCGTTATAAGCATGTATTCTCTCTGTCATTTCTCTTCCTGTTCTAACAAATTGAACTGGATTATGTGTAGGACATGGAACATTTGGCATACCGTGTTCTTCAACTTCATTATCTACAAACGTTACACCTGTAATAATTAAACCTGTTCCACCTTTTGCTCTTTCAGTATAATAGTCAATTCCTCTTTGATTAAATCCACCTTCACTATCAGCTAGTCCAAGTGGTCCCATTGGTGCTAATGCAAATCGATTTTTTATTTCGCATTTCCCTATTTTTATTGGTTCAAATAACTTTTTATACTTGTTCATAAACATCCTCCTAAATTTGCATGATATGCAATACTCAAATCTTTAAATTATTGTATATTTTGTAATTGTTACATAAAAAACCCACATGCATATATTATATTCTCCAAGTTCCAATCATGTCAATATATACATGTTGTTGTTTTTACATTTCGCTTTACTTTATTCTTAGTCATGATAGAATGATAATATATAAAAATGAGGTGCTAATATATATTAGAACTTTAAAATATGCAATCTTAGGATTGATTAATAGAAATCCATTGACCGGTTATGATATAACAAAAGAATTTAATAGTGGCTTAGTTGAATTTTGGTATGCTAGACATAGTCAAATTT
>Ga0224516_1000364_pt1 | contig 10634 bp, 10 predicted proteins | sample IRFST0metaG_FD_179884 | JGI IMG/M metagenome (GOLD analysis project Ga0224516, IMG submission 179884) | Peat soil microbial communities from Stordalen Mire, Sweden - IR.F.S.T0 | ecosystem: Environmental > Terrestrial > Soil > Wetlands > Peat | place: Sweden: Norrbotten County, Stordalen Mire... | reverse complement strand
CCCATAAGCTTTTGTTTTGTTAATTTGAAAATATCTCCTATACGAAGTTTATTCCTAACAGATTTAATCCACTGATTAAAGTCCTTAACCTTTACTCTAAATTTCTTTTTGCTTGTTTTCCTCTTTACTCTAAAGTATCCTCTTTTGCTTTTCGCACAATAATGTGTGAACCCAAGAAAATCAAAAGTTTCTGCATTTTTAAATCCTCTACTTTTCCTTGTTTCTTCGTAAGCGTCAAAAAATGGACGCATAGCAATTGCAAAAATCAAATGATACAATAAACCCAGTAGTGAGCAATAGCTGCTTTCTACTGGGTTTTAAAACGTAATATTTTAATGATTAGTAGTTTTTTATTTACGTATCTGAATTCTCAAATCATCAGGAAGCTTATTGGACCAAGGCATCACATCTATTAAATTATCTCTATTTTTAGATTCTGTATTTGATAAAACATCCATTAAATATACTAAATATTTTTCTACTATTAAACCGTTAGCCTTTGAAGTTTCAATGATACTATATATTAAAGCACTTGCGTTTGCTCCTTTGGCTGAATTAGAGAAAAGCCAATTTTTACGGCCGATAATGAATGGTTTTATTGCTCTTTCAGAGCCGTTGTTATCTATTTCTAATTGTCCATCTTCTAGTAATGTTTTCATATCTGGTAAAAGCTTTTTAGTATAATCTAATGCTTTACCGAGTGGGCTTTTAGGCAAAGCATCTATAAGTTCTTTTTTTACGTATTCTTGAAATTCATCAAGCCTTATCTCATAGCGTTTTTCATAATAATTTTCTTTTTTACTATATGTTTCTCTTAAATCCTTTTCTATTTTATAAAGTTTTTCGCAATAATTAAACCCTATTATTGCACGTGAATTTTTTATGGCTTCATCATTTAAATTCACTATTATTTCATGATACTTTCTTCTGATATGAGCTAAACAATAAAGCCTTTTAATATTTTCTACACTATTGTAGCCACTATATCCATCAGTTTGCAAATATCCTGAAAAACCTTTTAAGAACTCTTTAGGACAGGAACCGGATCTCGTCTTTTGGTAGTCATATAAAACAATTGGAGATTCCAAAGCTCCGGATTTATATAACCACATATACTTTTTAGACTTTGAATCCTTTCCACTGTCATCAATAACTTGCAAAGTGGTTTCATCAGCTTGGATATAGTTTGTTTTTAAAAGTTCTTCTTTCATTATGTCATATATAACTTGGAATTCATTAGCCGATCCAATTATCCAGTTAGAGAAAGTTTGTCTAGAAAGATTTGCACCTAGCATTTTAAAATAAGTTTCTTGCCTATATAAAGGCATCGCGAACTGATATTTTAAATTTATTACATGAGCTAGCAACTCATTTGATGCCATACTTTTATAAAGAAAAGCATTAGGTGCTTTAGTTGTAACTATATTGGATTGTCCGTCTTCCGATTCGCAAGGTTTGCAAGCGTAGCTATATGTAATATGTTCTTCTATATAAAGCTTTGCTGGTATGTATTTCAATACTTCCTTTGATTTACTGCCGATAACTGTTAAAGTACTATTGCATTTATTGCATATCGCTTCGTTTTCCTCAAGCTTATGTTCAATAACTACTTTTTCTAAATTTGCCAAGTTATCTTTTTCACCTATATTTTTAGATGGCTTAGTTCTTTGATAAACTATTTCTTCTATTATTGGTTCTTCTGATTTTGAATCACTAAACTTTTCAGCTTCATCAAAAATAGATATTTGGTTAGAATCTACCTGTTCGCTAGATTGACCAAATATCTTTCTATTTTTATTTAAAATTTGACCTTTTAAATATGCCAATTCATTTTTTAAGTCATTAATTTCTTTGTTTTTTGATTGGATTTCGCTATCTCTTAATTCTAGCTCCTTTTCCATTTTAGAAATTAATAATTGTGCCTTTTCATCAAGTTGATTCTCTAAATTTAAGCCATCCATTTTACTACCTCTTAGTTCGTTTTCTATAGATATATTATACCATAAAACCCTTGGTTTTCAAAGCTTTTAGGTACTTTTATATGGCTAAAATTTTAAGTATTTCACTATATTTTAATAGCAATTTTTCTCTTTGATAGGCTTAAATTTTGAAGTTGTTCTTATCTCATAACCTTTCAATAACCAGCTTAAATCTTCTTTAGTTACTTTTATCGCTTCCTCTTTGGTAAGCGGCCACTTAAATCTACTATTTTCCAATCTAAAATAGTATAACCAAAAGCCTTCATCAAAGTGTAATATTTTCAATCTATTCATTTGCTTATTGCAAAATACAAATAATGCTTTTTCAAAAGGATCTAATTTTAATTCTGTTTCTACAATCATTGCTAAACCATCTATACTTTTTCTCAAATCCGTTATGCCGCAGGCTAAATAAATAATATTTACTTTATCTATATTTAACATTATTTCGCCAAAATCCTAATTATATCTGTGAGTAAGGCTATTTCATTAGCCGGCACATAAACATTGGCTTTACCTATTTCTATTCGTATATCTTTAGCACCTAGGACATGAGTACTAGTAATTGTAGGCTTAATAGATTCCTTATTAGTTAATTGTATAGCATGAAAAGTTGGTTTAGTTTCTTTTTCCAATTTCTTTCTTTGATAAAATAACTGATATGGTTTAATATTATTTTCCTTACAAAAATGATTTATAACACCATCGTAGGTAGAAAATTTATTCATAACATGTGTCCAATTTATTTCACTAATTTCTTTTGCCATTACAGATCCCCCTTTTTAACTTATATCTGTAATTTTAGCAAATGGTTTTAGTACTATCTAGGCGTTAATTCTTTGACGCTTACAAAAGAAATACTCAAAGCTCTTGTTGCTCTAAGTATTTCTCTTACTTATATTAATCTATTATTATAATATATATTTATTTTTACTCTTATTACTATTTTATTACATATTGGTACTGTGTTAAAATACTTTTTCTTTACTCTTTGAAATTGGATAAACCCTCATCCTATCTCCCTTTCTCAATTTACTATTATATAACAAATCAATATCTAATAATTCACTATATAGTTCTAAATTTATTAAAATTTTTCTATATTCTGTGTAAGCTACTTTTACTGAATATTCTATTTTCCCATTCATATCTATAGAATTAAAGTATTCTCTAAATTTATCTTTTACGTCCTTAAGACATTCAACAAAATTATATCGTTCTCCAGGATTAAAATATTCATAAAACTCTTGATAATATTGATTATATAATCCAATTTGCTTTAAAACATATGACAATTTAGTTTGGTTGTTATTACTATTTACCAACATTTTATGTGCTTCTAAAAAATCTCTATATGCATTGTCCTTATTTTTATCTACTTTTATTTTATATTCTAATAAAAATCTTGCTCTATGTGTATCTAACTGGAAACAATCAAATGATTCTAATTCTTCAGCATATGAATATGCATTTTCAAAATATAATTTTGCTCTTGAATAATACTCTAGATTTAACATTGTTATTGCATATTGTAGCCAGAAGAACGGATTCTTTTCAACTTGTGATTCATTCATTATTGCTTCATAAAAATCTGCTATTCTGCTCTCTCTCTCCCTTATATCACCATTCTTATCAGTAAAAATTTCTATAATGTTTGATCTTGATATAAGAAGTTTTTTAAGCAAATAATATTTTTTATTGTCTTGCTTCTCTGCATTTTTATAAATGTCTATAATAGTATCTCTTATTAAATTCTTATAGTTACCTTTTTTTACAATATATTGTGCTAGTATTGCTGATTTAAAATATACAGTCTCTTTATCAACATCATATATTTCTCTTATTTTACTATCCTTACAACTATCTTTTAATGCAAGTATATTTATATTTGTCAATGATATCAATTGATGAAATTGTAATTTAAATTTACATATAATATTAATTGTTTGAGCTATAATAAATTTTTCTACTGTAGTATTCATAATAGCTATATCTAAAATATTTCTTATCTTATCTTCTATAACTCCAGACTCCAATAGCATATAAAATACATTAGACATTCTATTTTTATATTGTTTCCTTATAATATTGTATTTTTCACTAGTATTACATCTAGCATATTTTCCCCATAGTTTATATTTATTTAATAATCCAATTAATTCTTTTCTATCACTTCCACTTAATTCATCAATTTCATATTTAAATATATTACTACTACAATATCCTAATCTTTCTGTTAATTCATATAATAAATTATCATTAATAGATGTTCTTGCAGTTGCAATTATTTTAAGATTACTAGGGAATTCTCCTCTTAACTCTTTGAAAACTTGCAGATGCATTCCATAATCATCAATTAATAATATATTTAGTCTTGATTTATCCTCACATATTATTCTTATATCATCCTGTATGTATTCTGACTCTTTTAGAAAATATACATTATAATCCTCTACTAACTCACTTGCTAAATATTCAAGAGTTATGGTTTTTCCATTTCCAAAGTTTGAATGTAATATACAAATTGCATAATCTTTTATTATATTTTTAGTTGTTTCTAATATATCGCTTCTATGTACATAATACATTTTTATGCTTCTTAATAATCTTCTCTGATAATCTCCCTTATCCAACAGATTTAATACTTCTTTTGTTCCAAAATCTATTTCCTCATAATCATTTAGATTAACTCTTTCAACTCCTTGAAGTTTATCAATTACATTCTTTGGTATATATGTTTTTCTAACCTCTTCAACTTCTTTAGCAAATCCATTTGCTCCAATTTCATGAAGAGTACCAAATGTTGATATTTTATATTTTTGACTATCATCTAACCCTAATATATCAATAAAAATACATTTTTCATTAACTTTTAAAGAATATAATACTTTTTGTAATTCTAAATCGTATTTTAAAGAATATCCAATAAAAATAATTGCTCCTGTGTTTCTTAAATCTCCTTCAAATTGAGTTTTCCACTTTGTATCAAAAAAACCATTTCTTAAATAACTTTCATCTGTAATTTTAAATTCTTCATAAAATGTATCCGCTGATATATTCCTTATAAATCCATTTATATGTATAATAGCACCTCGTAATTTTTTAACTGCATATTTATTTATAGTGGCAGTTATCTTTTCCCTTTCTTTACCTTGCTCCTCCGATGCCACTTCAATTATATCATCATAATTTGTTGTATATATTCTTTTCCAATCTAATCCAATTATTGTTTTTTGCACTGTCTCTGTACTGACACAAGTCAAATTGCTTTTTAATAGTTCTATAAACTTATCTAATCCCTTTCCCTTACTAGTATCCCTTATATATCTTTCTGAAACTATTGTAAGTTCATCAGCTACATCAATTCCCATATCTGTACAAATAATTTTAGATAATGTTCTCGCTGATGGAAGGTTCTCCTTTTTTTTATTTTTTCCCCCAATAGAAAATCCTGCTCCTAAAAATAAAATTGCATCCCCATCTAACGCACATTTTATTGCATCTTTTAATTCCATATTTACCCTCCATATACAAACTTTATTTTATTATAAAATTCCACCTATATTTTTCCTATTATTATAAATAATTAAATTTTATTCTTTTTATTTCATGAGTTAAACTTATTTATACAACTAAATACTATAAAGATATTACTATTTTTGTGTTACTAAAAATACCAAAATAACTAGTAGTATTTGAAATACAAAAGAGACTTGAATACTTTCGAAAATATTCAAGTCTCTTTTGTCTTTTACGTACACACATATCAAGATTAATACCATGTATGGTAAGTTATTTTGTTCTAATTAATTATCCAATTCTAGTAAATTCCTCATTTACTTATGATACGGTTCACCGTATCAGTAGTAAGTGATAACACTTTTTTCTCTCTTAAATATAACAAATTCTTTTACTTAAAAATAAGAAGTACCTCTTAGATACTTCTCATCATTCTACTTTTAACTGTTACACCATAAAAGAAGATTACATACTAGGGATAAAATAAACTTATAGTATTTTTTTGATTTAGAATTAGATATATTTAATTACAGCCTGTTCTAAATGCTTATACTAAACTTTGTAAAGACATTGTTTATTCATAAAAATACTAATCATTCTTGTTCCTATTGGCTAATTCAGTATATTTTATATCTGGATGAGTATATCTTCTTCTACTTTGTGTCTTATTTTTGTAGTTTATTGCCTTATTGGGACAATATTGAATACATGCAACACATTGCTCGCAATGATGTTTAAAATATGGTCTATTATCATCATCTAAATCAATATTACCTACAGGGCATACTTTTTTACATATACCACAGCCAGTGCATTCGTGAGAAACATTGTAATTTTTATCCATATTAGGAGGGAATTTAATTAAAACCCTGTAAGCTATTTCTTGAAGCGGCTCTGTGATCGGCAATTTATTAGTTTCTTTGTTTTTTATTGATTGAATAATCTGAACCAAATCTTTTTGTGATTGTTTAGTTTCTTCTTCAACAGTATCACGCATATCATATGCTACAACATAATTAGAAAACATATCAAGCATTTTGGCATAATGTAGGGTTATATTTTTTCTCTTTAACAAATGCTTTATATGAATAAGTGCGTTGCCTTCATACTTACCGCAGGTTGTAACTGCGTAATAATATGTATTAGGATTATTTTTTAGATTAAGGTTTAATATAAATTCACGAACTTTTTGTGGTTCTCCTCTAAAATAAGTTGGGTAAACAAATCCTATTGTTTCGTATCCTGATTGTAAGTCATAATGCTTACTGTTACCCATTGAAATAATTTCGCAATTTTCCATTTCCTTTGCAATATCTTTTGCCACTTTTAAACTGTTTCCAGTACCTGAAAAATAAAATACAATGTTTTTACTCATAGTTTAGCACCTCATTTTTTGTTTTGTTTGTGTGCACACAAATGCACATATATGATTAACAAAAAAGGCATTTCTGCCGTTTTTATTACCTACTTAGATTTTGTAATTTCCATAAGCCTTTTTAAGTTTTCTGTTGTTTCTTCAAATTTATCAAGGATAAATGTACTATTCACTTCATAAAATACATACCTGTTTATTTTGGTTTTACTAATAATTCCATAACGGCTCATCAAATCCAAGTGTCTTGAAATTACTGACCTATCTTGTGTAAAATTTTCAGCAATTTCATTAACGCTCTTTTTCCCACTACTAGCAATATAAACCAGTATTTTGCTTCTTACTGGGTCAAATAAAGCCTTATAAAAATCAAAATCAATGCTATCTTCAATAAAATTACCACATGCTAATGCGTTATGTTCGTTTCCCATTTTATCACCACCTTTATTATATGTGCATACAAATGCACATGTCAAGAATTTTTTGTATTTTTCTTCATTAATTATATGCAAATTTTTATATTCACAGGATTTATCCTCAACATTTTTTTTGAAACAACAAAAGAAGGAGAACCGTCTCCATCTGGACTTGGTTCCCCTCCATTACTTAGATACATTATTAAGTTATCATTTATATTAAGCTCTATTGATTCAATCTCCCTAGTTTGGCTTATTGTTATTTTTGAGATTAGCATATGCAACAATTTCTTTTGTTGCTCCCTTGAAGTGTGGCTTGATAGCATTGCTCCAAATTGTGCTAGTGTTTCTTTTACAAAGTCGTATGAGACCTCTTGTACACCATCATCTAATACATTCATCTTTAGGTCATTTACTTCTTGTTGAAGTGATTCTTCCCTTGCCTTTAGCTGCCTTATTCTCTCTGAGAAGTCGCCTCTAGTTATTATCTCATCCTCATAGGCTTCAAATAGTTTCTTTTTCTTTGCTTCAATCTTATCCAGTTCCTTTGCAACTTTTTCTAGTTCATCTCTTGATGGGTCTACCATTGCTTTTCTAGTTGAATTTATGTTTTTTACTATCTCCTTTACCAATTTATCATTACTTAGTAGTTCTGATAGCTTACCAAACACATAATCATTAGCCTTATTAACATTAATTGAGTTACTATGACAAACTGCTGTTCCTTTGTTCTTCCAAGCACCGCAACAATAGTATTCTATCCTATGCTTTGTTCCATCTTTTCTGGCTTTAGTGCTTCTTGATATTACCATACCTGCTCCACATACTGGACATCTTAGTATGCCTGTTAGTGGAAATTCTCCATCATATATCCTAGATGGTTTCCCCTTACTAGATTCCATTTGACTTTGAACTTTATCCCAAAGTTCTTGATCTATTATCGGTTTATGAATTCCATCTACAATTAGTGGATTAGGATTCTTATTTCTCCTTCTTTTTTCGCTCCAATTTTGAATTACATTATATCTAATCTTTCCTATATATATAGGATTAGTTAATATATCTTTTATTGAGCCTACTGAAAATGGATTTCCTCTCTTAGTTGTATATCCAAACTTATTTATATAGTTTGTTATTGCCTTATATCCGTTGCCTTCTGAGTACATAGTGAAGATAGTTCTTACAACCTCTTCTTCTTTTTCGTTAACTATTAGTTCTGTATCTTTTCTCTTTTTATTAGTAGTATTTTCTCTTTGTACTACGTCATATCCAAAAACAATTCCACCATTCCAACGACCTTCTCTTGCCCTAGCCATCATACCCATCTTTACATTTTGAGCTATTGTTCCACGTTCTAGCTCTCCAACTGCTCCCATCATTTGTAATGAGAACTTTCCCATTGGTGTTTCTGTTTCAAAGTTCTCAGAATGTGATTTAAATGCTATTGCATTTTTCTCTAACAAGTCCACTATTTGAAGTAACTCTAAAGTGTTTCTTGCTATTCTATTAATTTTCCATGTGATAACTATATCAAACTTCTTTTCTTCTGAATCTTTTAGCATTTCCTTCATTGCAGGTCTTGCCTTTATTGATTTACCACTAATACCTCTGTCAGAGTATACTTTGAATATAGTATAGTTGTTATCCTCACAAAACTTTCGTAATAAGCGTTCTTGCTCCTCAATACTATAACCTTCTTCTGCCTGTTCTGTTGTACTAACTCTACTATATAGTGCTGCTATTTTAGACATCTTTCTTCCACATCCCTACTATCAAATTTTTCAATACTAGCTTTAAGGATGATTTCAGATATCACCTCAATTATTTCATTTATTGTTGCTTGATCCTTTTTGTATTCCATCTTTACTCATCCTTTCTAGTATCTAGATTTATAATATATATTTGATAAATGTTTATGATTCATTTGTTGAACATTTGTCTAGTATTGAGTTTTGGAATTTTCTATGTTCCAAAACTCTTTTAGTTACATTGTTAGTTAATCAATTTCCAATGGTACATTTCCTAGATAGAATAAACTTATTACCTCATGTTCATGTATTTCAAATATACTTAGAGCTCTTCTTGCTGAATTTATGTCAGCCTCAACATATGAGCTTAGTTCTGATATTGTGTTTACATGGATATGATTTATATAAGTTATTTTAACTTCTATTTCTGTTTCCATTATGTTGATTGCTACATCTATATTTTCATTTCTCATAATATTGCTAATGTATCTTAATATTTTCATATCTTTGAAACATTCCTTAGACACTTTTATTATGAATCCATAATGCATTGCTCCATTTTGAGCACATGAATTGCTTTTTGCTTGCTCCAATCTAATTACAGATGTTATCTTATCACCTTCAAATTCATCATTTACATTTATTCCAAAGTTACACATTATACAAAACTCCTTATCGCTTAGTTTTATTTTAGGACTCTTGGAGCTTTTGTTGCTCCAAGAGTTGTTATTGTCATTTTGACACTATTTGATTTTTACTATTATTACTGGTGAATTTTCGTTGTTAGTGTATTGAATATCTCCAAAAGTCATGGAAGTTCTATTGTCAAAGTTTAGCTCAAACGCTTCTGCAATTTCTTTGACTAATGGTGTTGAGTATACCATTGCTTTTCCATTACTGTCTTTTACATTGAAGTCATTATCATTGTTAGGTAGTTTTTCACCAATGATTAAGCTTGTATCGTTGAAAGCAAATTGCATTGTGCTTGGCTTTCCAAGATGCTCATATACTTGTTTGGAAAGTGTGATTCTGTTTCCTGTTCTAGCTTTTACTATCGAAAAACCTCCACTATTAGCAACTGATTTTATTGCATTTTTAGCTGAGAAAGGTACTGCATTCATTACTATTTCAGTTGCATTAGCTCCGTCTTTTACTGCAACTTCCACTGTGATTTCCATTGTATTTGCTTCTTGAGATTGTCCTTCTGTTGTTATTGGTTGTGCTTCTATTGTTATTTCTTCTATGCTTTTATCCATGTTTACCACTTCCTCATTCATATTAGTTTTTGCTTGTACTCTTGCTACTGACATATTATCTCATCCTTTCATATTTGCTTTTATTGTTTTTCTTTACATGAACCCCTCATGCCCCTTTTGCCTTTTTGTTGTTCCCCTTATGCAGATGCTCATCTTATCTAGGATTGCCCCGAGAACCCCTCTTTCCCATAGAGAATTGAATGGTCTTATTATTTTGAGGTTGAATCCAGGAAAAAGCTCCTTATTAGGTATGCTTATTTACGATAGGGGTTGAGGTGTTTACGGTGCGATTGAGGTGTTCACTAAGCTTGTCAGCGGTGTTCCCTCCCCTCTATTCCTATGCA
>Ga0224516_1000363_pt1 | contig 10646 bp, 9 predicted proteins | sample IRFST0metaG_FD_179884 | JGI IMG/M metagenome (GOLD analysis project Ga0224516, IMG submission 179884) | Peat soil microbial communities from Stordalen Mire, Sweden - IR.F.S.T0 | ecosystem: Environmental > Terrestrial > Soil > Wetlands > Peat | place: Sweden: Norrbotten County, Stordalen Mire... | reverse complement strand
ATTATATGTTCTTTTTATAATCGCTGAAATTCTAGCTAAAAGAATTTGAGTATTATAAGGCTTGGTTACAAAATCGTCAGCTCCTAGATTCATACTCATAAGCTCATCAACTTCACTATCCCTACTTGTAACAACTATGATTGGGACGTTGGATTTTTTTCTGATTTCTCTGCAAATATAGTAGCCATCATATTGTGGTAAATTAATATCTAATAAAATTATATGTGGATTTTCCTTTAAAACATCCTCTACTATATTTCCAAAATTCAATGAATAGTTAGTTTCATATCCATATCTATTTAAAAAAGTACTTAATTCATTTCTTATCTTTTCTTCATCTTCTACAATAAATATCCTTTTATTCATAATTCGATCACCCTACCTTTTCATAATTGTTATAATAATTTTAAATAAGAAAGTGTTGAAATATTAATTTTATTTCTTAATCACATGAAAGAAAACAACAATTCCATGCCTCAAAATAGCATGCTGGCTTATTATTTATTTAAATGTGCCTTAAGTCCAATATACTCCCAATTTCATTTTATTATATTTTTGTAATAAAGTAAAAAAAATGTAGTTAATAAAAAATATCTATTAACTACATTTTTGTGCTTTAAAAACTCGAAAGAAAATGATAAATCAAAGATGTGATCCATATTCTTATAAACTTAAAGATTATTTTATAAGCATACGAGCACCTAAAAGCAAAACTATATGAAGAGGATAGAAAATATAGAAGAAATATTTTATACTCTTTCCACGCTTACAATTATAATTTATTAAAAATGGATAAGTAACAAAAGTACCCACTATAGATATTATTAATTCACTATTAATTGCTTGTCCAAATAGTAATGTTATTGCAATATCCAGCCCATTCATAGCTACAAGTCCATAGATTAATGCTTTCTTTCTATTCTCTATAGTACCAAACATATAAATTAGCAACACACCTGATATTCCACCATCTCCAACTACACTTATAACCATGAAAAATATAACTATAACACCTTTTAAAACTTTATTTTCAGTCTTACCTGCTAAATATAATGCACAAAGTCCAAAAAATAATGTAAATATAGTAGTTAACTGAAATCCGCATACATTAAAAAACAGTATGCAAAATGGTACTGCACTTACTACACCTAAAATAAACAACCTTAGTATATACTTAGGTACATTAGATGATTTTCTATATCCTTCTGCTATAAAGAAACATAAAATAGGAAATGTTAATCTCCCTATAAAATGCAATATACCACTACTTACTGGATATACATCCTGTGGTAAAAATGTCCATGTTACATGATCTATCACCATACATATAATTGCTAATATTTTTAGCTGAGTACCATCAAATCCGCCTTTTATTGATATCTCTTTAGTTTCCATAACTTCAACTCCTAATAAATATATTTCCAAAAAGATTAAATTTTCTTTCCTGTTGCTATATTTACTAGTATATATTGAAGCCCTATAATCATCCATTGTTCTTCATTACATTTATATAACAATTTTGTAAGGTAAATCATAGATCATAATGCGCCTGCAATATAAAAGTCTTTAGACTATTGCTATTCAAATTCTTTCATAGATTAACTTACCATCCTAATTGTTCAGCTCTATTAGTCAATATCATCAATCTAAAATGTAAAACATATGGAAATAAAATAAATATCCAAAATATATTTCAAAGAACAAAAAGGCTACAGACCAATATTTTGATCTGTAGCTTCATCTTATCTTAAAACCATGAGCTTCAAATATATCTCACTCTTATATAATAGACACTCCACCATCTACAATTATAAACTGACCTTGTACATAGCTTGAAGTATCACTTGAAAGATATAAAATTGTACCATTCAATTCACCTTTTCCTCCTGGACGTCCTGCAGGAGCCATAGCGTTATATGCATTTAGGAAAGGTTCTGATTTAAATAGCGTTCCTGCTGTCATTTCAGATTCGAAAAGTGCAGGTCCTATTGCATTAACAGTAATACCATATCTTGCATATGAAGCAGCCATTCCTGTAGTTAATCCAACAACAGCAGCTTTAGAAGAATTGTAAGAATGTCTTATAAACATATCATTCTTGTCAGCAATTACTGCATTTGCAGATGCAATATTTACTACTTTACCATATCCTCTTTCTTTCATTTGTGGAATTACATATTTACAAGCTAAGAAAGTTCCTTTTACATTAGTATCAAAGGATTTATTCCAATCTTCCTCTGACATGCTGTCTACACCACCACGTACAGCAACACCTGCATTATTTAATAAAATGTCAATATGTCCAAAAGCATCAATAACTGTCTGCATTGCTGCTTTTACGCTTTCTTCATTAGTAACATCACATCCTACAGCGATAACTTTACGTCCTGTTTTTTCAATTTCAGCTTTTACTTCACTTAATTTTTCTGCACGTCTTGCTAGTAATGCAACATCTGCACCAGCTTCTGCATATGCTAGAGCTGCATCAGCTCCAAGTCCTGAACTTGCTCCTGTTACTACAGCTACTTTTCCAGTTAAATCGAATAAATTCTTCATTTTTTATACACCCTTTCTTTTTCCTATTAATTTCTTCTTATGATAAGGTGGGAGTAATGCTCCCACTATTATTAACTTAAAAACGTCCTGTTTCCATAAAGCTTGTACGATCATAACGTCCTGTTAACAAGTATGGAATTACATCATCAGTTTCTACTTTTTCTAAAAGATTTAACTTATGCACTAACAAGCTATTCTTAGAATAAGCTCCTCCAACAATTGTGTTGATTGGAAGCTCTGCCCATGGATCATCTACACTTGATTTTAAGTTCATTGACACAAATCCTGGTTCCCATGTTTGATAGTTGTATTCGCACAAGTTACCAAGTAATGCTCCATTTCCAAAATGAGATACCCCATTTTCATCTGGCTGACGGTCAAAGTGGACATAGAAACCTCCCCCCAAAACCTGCTTACCTGGTTCAGGAGCTTGGTATAATGCTGCTGTAAGAGGACTGTTGTATTCTCCTAATTTCACTGATGCTTCAATAAGCTGTGTACCTCTTCTAGTTACTGATGCTGTTACCGTATCACCATTTCTTCTAAGAACAAATTCTGCTCCTAATTTCTTTGGAATACTTCCATTATCACGACCACATTGTACTGCCATCTCAGCTCCTAACCCTCCAAGTACAATACCTACAGGATATAAACCAAGATTCTTACCATGCATTGCATATACACCTAAGATAGCTTCATAGTAGTCATCTGCAAATGAAGGATTATTAACATGGCAGATAGACAAAGTAACCACTGGCATAGAAAATGGTTTTAATGGTGGTGGCAATATTCTTGCAATTGCTGCTGGATCAGTTAAATAACTTATATAAATTCCTTCTTGATTATCCATTAGAGATATTTTACCGAAGTTTGAAATCTCTTCTTTTGAAACTCTAAAGCTTGATGCTTTTTGTTTTTCTATAAAAAGTTCACGAGCAGCTTCATAGCCTGTATGTACTGCTGGTGCAATTGTTCCATCTTTTATTGCATTTCCAACTAGTTTTACACATACTCCTTTTGCTTCTAATTCTGAAGCTAAAGTTTGATCTGGTCTATTTCCAAGTGAAAGTACCACTGCATCAACAGCTACATTTGACTCTTCATGACTTTCCAAATTTTCAAGTATTACACCATCTTCTTTAATTTCTTTTAATGCATGTCCTAATAGATAACTAGCACCATGCTTTTCAAGCCGTCCACAAACATCGGCTACATTAGTATGGTTTGTATTTGGAGCTACCTTATCTAGCATATCAATGATCGTAACTTTATTTCCTTCTGCACATAGATACTCTGCAGTTTCAAGTCCTGTAAGTCCTGCTCCAACAACAGCCACTTTCTTTCCTTTAAGAGCAGCTTTCCCTGATAATACCGTTTCTACAGTAAATACATTGTTACCATGAACTCCCGGAATTCTTCCAGGAATTATTGCTACAGAACCTGTAGCTACAATCACTGCATTAGGGTTATAAGACATAACCACGTCTGCAGTTGCCTCTGTATTTAGCTTAACTTCTACTCCAAGTCTTTTAAATTCTTCATTATAATAATCAGCAATCCACTGCATACGTTCTTTTAATGGTGGCTTCTTACCTACATTAATAATTCCGCCAAGTTCACTTTGGCGATCAATAAGTGTTACCTTTACTCCACGCTTTGCTAATGTCTCTGCTGCACACATTCCACCTGGTCCACCGCCTACTACAACTGCAGTGTGTCCCTTAGTATCGTGAACAAGCTCTTCATACTTACGTTCTCTTGCACACCTTGGATTCACTGCACATTCTAATGGTAATCCTACTGCATTATATTCATTTAAGCTTTCAAAACAACGTAAACAGTTAATGCATTTACGTAATTCTTTTTCTCTTCCTTCTAGAACTTTCTTGCCCCACTCTTCATCTGCAAGCCATGTACGACCCATAGATATAAAATCTTCTACTCCATCTTCTAGGAACTTTTCAGCTACAGCTGGTTCTCTTATTACTGATACTCCAATTACAGGAATATTCACATGACTTTTTACCGCTAAGATCATGTCACGTCTCCATCCTTGAGGGAAAGAAATTGGTTCTACACTGGTTATTCCTGTCTCATATAATCCACAGCTTACATCAAGAAAATCAATGCCTGCCTTTTCTAATTCCATAGCAATTTTTATACCATCTTGAATATGAATATAGTCTTCTGTAACACCTGTCTTATCCAAGAACTCTTCAACAGTTAATCTCACACCTATTGGGAAATCTTTGCCACATTCTCTGCGAATTCCTTCTATAATTTCAATAACAATTCTTAAACGATTTTCAAAGCTTCCACCATATTCATCTTCTCTCTTATTTGTATAAGGAGATAAAAACTGCTGAAGAAGATATCCATGTGCTGCATGAAGTTCTACTCCATCGCAACCTGCTTTTTGTACTCTAACTGCACCATCAATAAACTGCTGAATTAATTGTTTAACTTCTACTGTTTCCAATGCACGTGTATTTTGTTTTAGATATTTACATGGTATTGGAGATGGTGCAACTACAGGCTGCCCACCAAGAAGTACTGATACTGTTTCACGACCTGGATGGTGAAGCTGAATAAATATCTTGCTCCCATGTTTATGTACTGCTTGTGCAAGTTTAGCTAATCCTTCAATATGCCTATCTGTTGTAACAGATAACTGTCTCATAAGCCCCGGCCCATGTACATCATTTACACGAGTGATCTCAGGTATTATTAATCCAGCCCCCCCAATGGCTCTAGCTTCATAAAAAGCAATCATATCTTCAGATGGTGTTCCATCAAGATTAGCAAGTCCACATCCCATTGGAGACATAACTAGACGGTTGTTAATTGTTACCTTTCCTATATTTCCTTGTTCAAATAATTTTTTATACATCCTTTACCTCCTGATCTTATTTAGGTATTTATTTAATAATGAATACCTTTTCAAATTAACCTTGATTCAATGATATATAAAAATCAAAATTTTCACAATGTATATAATGAATGATAAAACTTTGACAATTTGTGCATGGTGCACTATAGTTATGTTATCGAATACATTTTTAGATATCAGAAGGAAGTGCAATGTTATGCTATTTTCAAAATTAGTAGAAACTATATCAAAAGAATATTATGTAAATGTTTTATCACAATCTGAAGATATAGAAATACATGATGTTGCTTTGATTGATAATAAACATGAAAACACTCTTAAAAATACTCTTTATTTTGGTTATGATAAACAATTAGAAAACAAAACTTCTATTCCAGCTCAATGCATTCTTGCATACACTAATAATTCATTTAAACCACTTCATACTTTAGGTAATATTGCTTTGGTGGAGGAAACTTCTCTATTTTCTATTTTTAACGAAGCAAAAGCTTTGATTGTAAATACACAAAGTAAAGGAATTTTTGAGGAACTTACTGCCCTAGCAGATCAAACTCATAGCATCGATGCTGTTTTAGACGCTGCATCTGTAAGGCTTGGAAATTCTCTGCTGTTCTCTGATATGAACTTTAAAATTATATCTAGCTCTGTGTCTATCCCTGTACTTGATCCTCTTTGGAAAGATAATATAAAACAAGGCTACTGCAGCTATGAATTTATTAATGCAGTAAAGGATTTGGATTCTATTAAAAATGCATTGAAAGCTCAAACTACAACTGCAATTGAAGTTTCTTGTAATAAATCACCTTATCACAAGTTAAGCAGTAAAGTTTTTAGAAATGGAGTACAGGTTGGATTCTTATTAATGATAGACAGTGCTAATAACCTTCTTCCTTCTCATTATGAAATGTTGAGCACAATAAGCCATATTATCAGCTACACTATTGATTACTATGAATCCGATTTGTTTGAGGCAAGTAGTCTTTATCAGCAATTACTATATGATCTTTTAATAGGTGCTCCTTCTAAAGATATTTTACCAAAGCTATCAGATCTTCGTTTTCCATCTAATATGTCAGTATTATTTATACGTCCTACAAAATATCTAGGCCGTCAGCACCTAAAAAAATATACTTCCAAAAATCTAAAAATGTACATTCCAAGTGCTCAGATTACTTACCATAAAAATGCAATTGTTGCAATTATTCCACTAAAAGCTAATACTGAAATCACTCTTGAGCAATTACAACTTTTAAAAGACTTTTCTAATTCCGAACAAGTTAGAATTGGTATCAGTAATTCTTTTTCTAGTATTGAAAACTTTGTGAGCCACTATGAACAAGCTTATGCTGCCTTAGAATTAGGACAAACTCTAAATCCTGATGAAATTGTATTCCGTTATATTGATTATCAAGTTTTTGATCTATTTTCAGAAATAAAAAATCCAGATATATTAGGGCGCTTCTGTCACCCTGCCCTTGCTGTCCTTAGACAATACGACCATAAAAATAATTCAAATCTATATGAAACACTGTGTATATTTTTAGATAATGGTTGCAATATTAAATTTACTTCTGAAAGACTTTATATCCACCGAAATTCACTTGTCTATCGTTTAAATCGCATTAAAGAAGTATGCCTTATTGATCTTGATGATATAAGTACTGTTTTTTTACTGAGGCTTTCTTTCCTTATAGATAGTTATAACAAATTTAATACAATCAATACTTGGCGATAAACAAAAAAGGCCAGCACAAGCTGACCTTCATAGTATTTACTTTAATTATTTAATTTCCGTATTCCTTTTATAGTTAAAATATTTTCTTCCCCAATATAATGCTACATTTACTAACCCTATCATTACAGGCACCTCAATTAGTGGTCCTATTACCGCTGCAAATGCTATCCTTGATTCAATTCCAAATACTGCTACTGCAACAGCTATTGCTAATTCAAAGTTGTTACTTGCAGCTGTAAATGATAATGTAGTAGTTTTATGGTAGTCTATGCCTGCTTTGTAGCTGATGTAGAAGGATATAGAAAACATTACTATAAAATAAATTATAAGAGGTATTGCTACTTTGATAACATCTAAAGGTAGCTCTACAATGTATTTTCCTTTGAACATAAACATCACTACGATTGTAAATAATAAAGCTATTAAAGCTAATGGACTGATTTTAGGGATAAACTTTTTTGTATACCATTCTGTTCCCATTTTCGGCTCCAATATAAGTCTAGTAATCATACCTAATGCAAAAGGAATCCCAAGATAAATTGCAACTGACGTTGCTACCTCACCCATGGAGATATGAACTTCAAAGCCTGTAAGACCAAATATAGGTGGCAATACTGTAATAAAAAAATATGCAAATACAGAATAAAATACTACTTGAAATATAGAATTAAATGCTACGAGTGCCGCTGCATATTCACTATCTCCATCTGCTAAACTGTTCCAAAGAATTACCATAGCTATACATCTAGCAAGGCCTATAAGAATAAGCCCAGTCATTAATTCTGAGTCAGATCTTAAAAATACAAATGCAAGTATGAACATTAAAACTGGTCCAATAAACCAATTTTGCACTAGTGATAATCCAAGAACTTTGGGATTTTTAAATACTTTTCCAAGTTCCTTATAATTTACTTTAGCTAGTGGTGGATACATCATAATTATAAGTCCTAGAGCTATTGGTATTGATGTTGTCCCAACAGATAGTTTAGCTAATCCTGTTGACAATGCTGGTATTCCCCATCCTAAAAATATTCCTAGTGCCATTGCTGTAAATATCCAAAGAGTTAAATATCTATCTAAAAATGATAACCTTGATGATTTGTTACTCAAACTAATCCCCCCTGTTTTAACTTTATTAATATAAGTTAATTTAAACTAATCTCTCTAATACAAATTAATCTAAACAATCTTATTAATCTAAACTAGCCTCATTAATCCTAACTAACCTCATTAATATAACTTAATCCAAATTAATTTCATTATTATTAATTCTTCTTGCTAAATCTCTTACCTTATCTTCTATCTTTTTTGCCGTTAATATAAATTCTTCATCACTCTTGCCAGATGGATCATCTAATCCCCAATCTTCCCTATACTTACAAGGTAAAAATGGGCAAGCTACATTACAACCCATAGTTATAACTATATCCACATTGGGAATATCCTCAATCAATTTAGATTTCTGTGTTTCATTCATATCAACATTGTATAAATCCCTTATTATTCTTACTGCATCTTGATTTATTTCAGGGCGTAATTCTGTTCCTGCTGAATAAGACTCAAAGATATCAGAAGCCAATGCCTTTCCTAATGATTCTGCCATTTGAGATCTGCAGGAATTATGAACACATATAAATGCTACTTTTGCTTTCATAAATTAATCCTCCGTAATATTATTTTTTGATTATTCCTTATATATCAAAACAAATTTTACCCTCTTTTAAATCATCACAATTTAAATCACTTGCCTTATATTTCTTTAATTTTTCATAATCTTTGCTACATTGTTTTAATTTAATAGCATGTTCCATTATGATTTCTTTTAAGAAAGGATATTCAGCAATTATATCTTCATTTATCTTGTAATATACGTATTTAGCCACCTTATAATAATCAATTATTCTTGCATTAGTTAACTTATTTAAGTGCCTTGATGCATTCGACTGATTGATATCAAGTATAACTTCTATCTCACAAACACATAAATCTCCATCCTTTAATATATTTAAAATTCTCATACGTGTTTCATCTGATAATGCCTTTATCACTTGTATTAAACCCAAATTACTCCCCCCTTATATTATCATATTCGATTGTAATCATATGATACATTATAAAACTTTATTCCACAAGATATTCTTCAAAAATTAGCATAGATTTAACATTCGTAGAAAAGGTTTTCTATTAGTTCTGCATTGCACATTGACATTTATAAAGCTATATTGTACTATATTTATAGAAATCGCTTTCCACTAATATAATATTAAAGGATGTGTTTTTATGCTTGGATTTATATCTATTTTACTCGCTTCACTTACACAAGGTATCACTGGTTTTGGTTTTGCACTTATTGCTGTGCCTTTGCTTTCTTTATTTATACCTGAACTTAGAAATATTACCCCCATTATTGTTATTTACAGCCTTCTTACAAATATTGTTATAATGTATAAATCAAGACACTATATAGCCTTCAAGAAAATTATTCCTCTAATTATCTTCGGAATAATAGCAACCCCTATTGGCACATATTTATTATTATATGTTAAAGTAAATACTTTAAAAATTATTATAGGATTAATTATTACAATTACAGCTTTTGCAATGTTTAAAAACTTTAAAATAAAGATTAAAAACGAAAGTATATCCTATGGAATTGTTGGTCTTTTAAGTGGAATTTTAAATGGAAGTACAGGATTAAGCGGGCCACCTATTGTTCTATTCTTGACAAATCAAAATACTGATAAGGATGCATTTAGGGCAAATCTCGCCTTTTATGGAATTGCAACCAATACCTTTGCTATTATACTCTTTATTGTTGAAGGAATTGTTAACACTTCTGTTTTTAATTTTACAATACTCTATTTGCCAGCTCTTATAATCGGGGTATTTGCCGGAATTAAAATTTCTACTAAAATTAATGAAATTGTATTTAGAAACCTTACCATTTGTTTGATATCATTTTTAGGAATATATACTGTTATATCAACTATTTTGAAATGATTTACTGTTTTAAATATTAAGTTTTAAACCCCTGTATAAATAAGATGGTTATTACTACAGGGTTTACTATGTTATCTGATGTTTATCAATTAATCTGATTTACTCATTTTAACTATTGAATTACAACTATTAAAAATTCTCTAAACATAAATAATAAATGCACTAAGACGATGCTTAGTGCATTTATTATTATTTATGTAATTATTATTTAAGTCCTTGTTCGTAGCTTTCAATCATATGTTTAACCATGTTACCACCAACACTTCCATTTTGTCTTGAAGAAAGGTTTCCTTTATCTTGATTTTCATAGTCACTTAATCCAACTTCAGATGCAACCTCAGTTTTTAATCTGTTTAAACCTTGTTTTGCTTCTGGTACTAAAGTTCTATTACTTCCACTATTATTTGATGACATATAAATCTACCTCCTCAAAATATTTATTATTTTTTATTTGCCGGCAGTAAT
>Ga0224516_1000362_pt1 | contig 10664 bp, 8 predicted proteins | sample IRFST0metaG_FD_179884 | JGI IMG/M metagenome (GOLD analysis project Ga0224516, IMG submission 179884) | Peat soil microbial communities from Stordalen Mire, Sweden - IR.F.S.T0 | ecosystem: Environmental > Terrestrial > Soil > Wetlands > Peat | place: Sweden: Norrbotten County, Stordalen Mire... | reverse complement strand
TAATAATCCTAACTAATATTAATATAAAAATATTTATATTAGAATTTTTTTTTAATAATTATCTTGAAAAATAATATTTAAATGATAAAATACTATTTGTCGGTATTCCTATTGGAAGCTGAACGGGAATTTATATATTTTTATATTTTTTCCGAATTATATCCACATTTAAGGAATAATAACGGAGGTATTTTTATGGAAAGACATTATATTAAACAACGATTTTCAACTAGACAAATGACGATGGTTGGAATGCTTTCTTCAATTTCAATTTTTTTAGGATTAACTGGATTAGGATTTATTCCAATTCCACCTGTAAGAGCTACTATAATGCATATACCTGTTATTATTGGTGCTATAGTTGAAGGACCATTAGTTGGAGCCTTAGTCGGCTTAGTTTTCGGTTTATTTTCAATGTATCAAAATATTACTGCACCAGGAATAACATCATTTATTTTTTGGAATCCTATCATAGCTTTAGTTCCTAGAGTTTTAATTGGTATTGTAGCTTATTATGTATACACTTTTATTAAGAAAAAACTTAAAAATCAAAGTTTCAGTATTGCTATTGCATCAATATGTGCTACTTTAATTAATACAATTGGAGTTTTAGGTTTAACTTATATATTTTATTTAGAAAAGTATTCAGCTATACTTAATATAAATCCTAAAACTGCTGGACTTGCTATTGCAACAATTGGTGCCACAAATGGAGTTCCTGAAGCAATAGTAAGCGCTGTAATTTCAGTTCCTATTATAATTGCAATTCTAAAAATAAAAAGACAATAGCTTTGTAGAGATGTACATAAAAGAGAGCTGTTACAAAATAGAAATTAATTTGTTGCAGCTCTTTTTTTATTTTAATATACCTTATTGACTTTAGAATTACATTTAATTATAATTCTAATTAGATTCATATATGCATGGTTTTTTTTGCATTCTGAAAATGAGTGATTACTCACTACATTATTTTTTGATCATGCCTCAAGAAAGGAGTAACGCTATGGAAAATTCAATTAATAAGCTAATACCCAATTCTGCCTGTATCAAGATTGAACATGTTAATAGATCCTTTGGTAAAAAACAAGTACTTTTTGATATTAGTTTAGACATACCTTATGCTCAAATTTTAGGTTTACTTGGTCCATCAGGTTCTGGCAAATCAACTCTTGTAAAAATGATTGCTGGAATTGATAATCCCACTAGTGGTCAGGTATATGTATTAGATGAAAAAATGCCTAAACTTTCAACTATGAATAAAATAGGCTACATGGCACAATCTGATGCCTTATATGAAGAACTTACTGCAGAAGAAAACATAAAATTTTTCGCTTCTTTGTACAAGCTCACAAAGTCTAAGCAAAAACAAAGAATTACTGAAGTCATGAATCTTGTAAATCTATCAGATCATTTAAAGAAGCAAGTAAAACAATATTCTGGTGGTATGAAGCGTCGTTTATCACTTGCAATTGCACTCATACATGAGCCACTTATTTTGATCCTGGACGAACCTACAGTTGGTATTGACCCTGTTCTTCGTAAATCTATATGGAATGAACTATATAAACTCAATATGAATGGTACTACTATTATTGTTACTACTCACGTAATGGATGAAGCTGATAAATGCACCAATCTCGGAATGATTCGTGATGGTAGATTGATTGCTATAGGTTCTCCAGATGAAATTAAGCGTACTTCTGGTTCAAATACAATTGAAGAAGCATTTCTGTATTATGGAGGTACATCAAAATGAGAGTAAAAGCAATTATGATTAGAATTTTACTTCAACTAGCTCATGATAAACGTACTATTGGGTTAATGATTTTGGCACCAATATTAGTATTGACATTAATGTCATTTATTTTTGATGGCTCAGATTACCATCCAAAAATCGGAATAATAAATGCTCCAATAAGCTTTGTAAACAAATTAGAAGATAGTGATGTTAAGGTTATTAGATATACTGAAAATGATGCTTATGATGTACTTAAATCTTCAAAAATTGATGCACTCATTAATTTTGAAAGTGGAATCCCAAAAATAACCCTAGAAGGAAGTGACCCAAGTAAAAGTCAAGCTGTTATAAAGCTTACACAAAATGCCATTTCTAAAGTAACTCCAACTGTAAAACCTGATATAACTTATTTATATGGTTATGATGATATGGCTGCTTTTGATAATTTTGGCCCTATACTCATTGGGTTTTTTATATTCTTTTTTGTATTTCTAATAGCTGGAGTAGCATTTTTAAAAGAACGTACCACTGGTACTCTAGAGAGAATTCTTGCCACCCCCCTGCGAAGATGGGAAGTTGTTATTGGTTATCTTCTTGGCTTTGGAGTTTTTACAATAATACAATCTGCTCTTATTGCATGGTTTGCAATTAATATTCTTAATATTATGATGGTAGGTTCATTTTCTTTGGTACTCTTAATAACCATTCTTACAGCAATGGTTGCTCTTACTATTGGAACATTTATCTCTGCTTTTGCAAATAATGAACTACAGGTAATTCAGTTTATACCAATAATTGTTGTACCACAGGTGTTTTTTTCAGGTCTTTTTGACTTAAGCACTATGCCCCCTTGGCTCCAATCTTTTGGACATTTTATGCCTTTATGGTATTCAGCCGATGCTCTTAGAAATATTATGATACGAGGGAAAGGCTGGAATGACATTCTATTCGATGTTTTTATTTTAATATTAATTTGCATAATCTTCACACTAGCTAATATTTTAGCTTTAAAAAAATATCGTAAAATATAATCAAAATACGAGGTGATAAAATTGACATCAACTAAATCTTTAAAAGATCTTATAAACCTAAGCAATATGGATACTGATATGACTGAAAAACAAATAAGTATACTTAGTGCCGCTATAGAGCTTTTTTCTGAGAAAGGTTATGAAGCTACTGCTACTAGTGAAATTGCTAAAAAAGCTAAAGTAGCAGAAGGAACTATTTTTAGATACTATAAAACTAAAAAGGAACTTTTATTTGCTATTCCAAATGCATTATCTAAGGTTTCCTTGTTTGAAATTTTCCTTGAGGATTTCAATGAAATTTTAAATGCTGACCATAATAATTTTGAAGACTTTTTAAGAAAAATAATCATGAACAGAAAAAAATTTGTCTCTGAAACAGCACCTATTTTAAAAGTAATACTCCAAGAAGTACCTTTTCATCCTGAACTTAGAAATAAAATTTTAAATACAGTTATCTTTCCTTCAGCGAAAAATGGCCTTTCTATTATTGAAAAATTTAAAACAAAGGGCCAGATTGTTGATATACCAAGTCCTACTATTATAAATCTAATAATTACTTCTATCTTTGGTTACCTTTTTCTACACTATATAGCTCTACCTGAATTACCAAAGAATGAAGAAGATTTAGAATATTTAATCCACTATATTTTGAATGGAATAGGTCAAAATAGCACTCAAAAAAATACACCCCTATAAGAAAAGCAGCTATGCTGCAAATAAGAACTTTTCCCTATAAAAATTTTGCGTGGCAAAATTGATAAATACTGACTAATTAATGGCGAATGGTTAAGGAGGGATTATATGAAAAAATTATTTATGTGCAGTCTACTTATTTTATCTATAACTACTGGCTGTTCTTCAAATTCAAATGTCTTAACTTTAAAAGGAGATATTCAAAACAATATTGTATCTGCAACTTCTACTACTTCTGGTAAAATTTCTGAAATGAAAAAAAATCAAGGTGAGGTTGTTAAGAAAGGCGATATTATTGCTGTTATAGATAATACTAATCAAAAATATGTTGTTAATCAAATACAAGCAGTTGTAAATATGAAAAAGGCAAAACTTGAAGAATTGCAATCTGGAACTCGCCCTGAACAAATACAACAAGCAGAGGCTCAAGTTCGTGCTGCCAAGGCTCAACTAGACCTTATAACTTCTGGAAATAGAAATGAACAAATAGAAGCAGCTAAAAATGAGGTTTCAATTGCCACAGATGCTATAAGTTCTGCACAATCTACATATGATTATGTAAATAACCAATATAATAATACTTCGCAATTATATGAAAGTGAGGCCGTACCAAAAAGTACATTAGATGATGCAAAATTAAAACTAGATACAACAACTAATCAACTTTCTTCGACCAAATACAAACTAGAAAGTTCTAAACAACAATTAAATTTATTGCAAGAAGGTTCAACTTCCCAAGCAATTGATGCTGCAAATGCAAACTATGATGCTGCAAATGCTCAGTTAGATTTACTTAAAAACGGATCTACAAAACAAACTCTAGATACTGCACAAGGTGATTTAGACCAAGCTACTGCTCAATTAAATCAAGCTCAAAATACTTTAAATAACTGTAATATTATTGCTTTAAATGATGGAATTATAATAAGTAAAAATTTCGAATTAGGCGATGTAGTTAATATTGGAAGTGATATTGCTGATATCGCTATTTCAAATGATATATATGTTCTCTGCTATATACCAGATGAATACTTAGATAAAATTTCCTATAGCCAATCCTTAAATGTAATAACGTCAAATAATAAAACTCAAGCAGGTTCGGTTAACTATATTGCCTTAAAGCATGAGTATACACCAAAGGACAAGCAGTCAACTTCTGATAGTAAACATACAGCTACCAAAATAAAAGTTGCTATAACTGATGAAGATGGAAAATTAAAATCTGGAATGACTGCAAATGTTGAAATTTCTATAAAATAACGTAGATTTGTGTGATGCTTACCGAAATAAGTAACATGTTGTGTTCCGGTTTCTAAGTATTTTAGATGGGTAATTCTAAATTACTAATGAAACACTCCACACAACATGTTACTTATTTCTAGTTTAGTTATGCAATTAATGTGTAGTAAATGTGGATTAATATTTCAATCATTAATAAACCTCTGAAAAACTAAAGAACCAATTATATGATTTAATCTTGTAAATAAATGCAGTTATAATATAATATGTATATTAAGTTATAACAATAGTAAATTATGGTGAAGAAAATTTATATATAAACATTGAAAGGATGATGAATTTATGGAAAATAACTTACATATAAATGCAGATAGATTTTTGGGCTTTGCTTATGTTTATGATAACGCACGACCTAAATGCCCTAAAAAAGTTAAAGAGATATTACTTGAATATTTAGGAAAAAGTCCATCTGTTGTTGTAGATTTAGGATGTGGTACTGGCCTTTCCACAACAATTTGGAGTGGAGTAAGTAATAAAGTCATTGGTATAGAACCAAGTAAAGATATGATTAAATTAGCAAGAGAAAAGGCTTCTGAGTTAGAGAATGTTAATTTTGTTTCTGGATTTTCAGATAACACTGGATTAGAAAATAGTTCCGTAGATATTATTACATGTTCTCAATCATTTCACTGGATGAATCCAGAAACCACATTGAATGAAGTGTCAAGAATATTAAAGAAAGGTGGTGTTTTTGCAGTTTATGATTGTGACTGGCCACCTGTATGCAATTGGGAAGCAGAATTTGAATATAAAAAACTTTTTGAGAAAGTTACGGAAATTGAATCCACATATCCGGATATTAAAGACAGTTTTATAAAATGGGACAAAGAAAATCATCTTACTAATATTAAAAATAGTTTGAATTTTCGATATGTAAGAGAAATTGTTTTTTCAAATACTGAAATTTGTAATGCACAAAGGTTTATTGAAATTGCTTTGAGTCAAGGAGGACTACAATCTATCATAAAATCTAATATAGATGAAATAAATCCATTTATATTGGCTTTTAAAGAGAAAATTATTGATATTTTTGGTACTGTTGAATTTGAAATAGATTTCTGTTACCGCATGAGGATTGGAGTTAAATAGAAATATACTGCACAACCTTCATAATTTGTGTATTAACAGGTAGCCCAATTAAGACTACCTGTTTTGGTATATATTACCATTTTAGGATAACAAGCCAAATAAAATGAAATTATTGCTTATCTGATAATGAAACTTGAACTATAGTAATTTCTTCATCATTTCCATCAATTCTAACCTTTGAGCCATAGCTTAAATCACCTTTTATTATCATTCTAGCAAGTCTATTTTCTAAGGTATTTTGGATATATCGCTTAAGCGGTCTTGCTCCATAAACTACATCATAACCTTCTCTTGCCATTATTTTCTTAGCTTCATCTGTTACTTCTATTTCTATATTCTTATCTTTTAATCTCAAACTTACATCTCCTAAGAATATATCTATAATTTTCTTAATTCCAGATTCAGCTAATGGCTTAAACATTATAGTATCATCAACTCTATTTAAAAATTCTGGTTTAAATCTTGATTTTAATACGTTCATTACCTTTGACTTTATATTATCTTCAACATGTTCTTCATTTTTGTTTTCTAGCAGATACTCACTTCCAATATTTGAAGTCATAATTATTATTGTATTCTTAAAATCTACAGTCTTACCCTTATTATCTGTTAATCTACCATCATCAAGTATTTGAAGAAATATATTAAATACATCTTCATGAGCTTTTTCTATTTCATCAAATAAAATTACACTATAAGGCTTTCTTCTTACTGCCTCTGTTAATTGACCACCCTCTTCGTATCCTACATATCCTGGAGGTGCTCCAACTAATCTTGATACTGAGTGTTTCTCCATATATTCAGACATATCAATACAAATGATGTTATCTTCTGAATCAAATAAGTTTCTAGCTAATGTTTTAGCTAGTTCTGTTTTTCCAACTCCTGTAGGTCCTAAGAATATAAATGATCCTATTGGTTTATTAATATCTTTAAGCCCAGCTCTAGCTCTAAGTATTGCATTAGTTACCGCTTCAATTGCTTCTTCTTGCCCTATTACTCTTTTACCCATATCATCTTCTAATCTTAATAGTTTTTCTCTTTCACCTTCAAGTAAATTAGTCACTGGAATTCCAGTCCATTTAGAAAGTACTTGTGATACTTCCCCTTCTGTAACCTCTTCTTTTAATAAAGCACCTTCATAATTTTCTTTTATTTCAATTTCTTTCAGCTTAATTTCTTCCTCTAACGCAGGGATTTTACTATATTGAATTTCAGCTACCTTATTATAATCAAAATTTCTTTGTGCGATCTCTATTTCTCCTCTAGCATCATCCAATTCACTTTTTAGTGTTTTTATCGTTGTAATTTGTTCTTTTTCTTTAGTATATTTTGCAGTCATTTCATCATTTTTTTCTTTCAACTCTGCAAGTTCTTTTTCAATATCCTCTAGCCTATTTTTTGACCCTTGATCTTTTTCTCTTGATAAAGCTTCTTTTTCAATTTCTAACTTAAATATAGTTCTTCTTATAACATCAAGTTCTGTTGGCAGCGAATCAATTTCCAATCTTATCATTGCGCCTGCTTCATCAATTAGGTCAATTGCTTTATCTGGCAGATATCTATCTTGAATATATCTATCCGAGAGTTTTGCAGCAGCCACTATTGCTGAATCATGAATTCTGATTCCATGATGTATTTCAAATCTTTCTTTTAATCCTCTTAAAATAGCTATTGTATCATCAACTGTTGGTTCATCAATTATTACTGGTTGGAATCTTCTTTCTAAGGCCTTATCTTTCTCCATATATTGCCTATATTCATCAAAAGTTGTAGCACCTATGCAGTGAAGTTCACCTCTAGCAAGTAATGGCTTAATTAAATTCCCAGCATCCATAGCACCATCAGTTTTACCAGCTCCAACTATAGTATGAATTTCATCTATAAACAATAGTATTCTTCCATCACTACTTTGAACTTCTTTTAAAACTGCCTTTAATCTTTCTTCAAATTCTCCTCTATATTTAGCTCCAGCAATTAGTGCTCCCATATCTAATGAAAATATAATTTTATCCTTCAAACCTTCTGGAACATCACCTCTAACTATTCTTTCTGCTAATCCTTCAATAATTGCTGTTTTACCAACACCAGGCTCACCAATTAATACAGGATTATTTTTTGTTCTTCGAGAAAGAATTCTTATTGTTCTTCGTATTTCTTCATCTCTTCCTATAACAGGGTCAAGTTTGTGTTTTTTTGCAAGATCAACTAAATTTACTCCATACTTAGCTAATGCATCATATGTTCCTTCCGGATCTTGACTTTCAACTCTTTGGCTTCCTCTAACTTCTGAAAGAACTTTCAAAAAACTATCCTTAGTTAAATTATATTGTTTTAATATCTTAGAAACCTGACTATTATCAACTTTCATAATAGCTAGCATTAAATGTTCAACACTAACATAGGAATCCTCAAATTTCTTTGAAATTTCTTCTGCTTCAATTAAGACTTCTTCTACTTTTCTAGTAATATATACATTACCAATACCTTCACCTAAAACCTTTGGCATTGAATTTAGTTCTTTATTTATCGAGTCCTTTATACTCTTTATTGGAACACTCATCTTAATAAAAATATTGGGCACTAATCCATCGTCTTGTTCTACAAGAGCAGAAAAAAGATGAATTAAATCTATTTGTTGGTGGTTAAATTTTACTGCTGTAGCATTAGCATCATTCAATGCCTGTTGCACTCTTAATGTCATTTTATCTACATTCATTATTATTCCTCCTCAATCTTTATATTTTTATTTAAGTTCTTAGTTGCATTTCATGCTTTTTTCATATGTACACTTTTATTTACACTTATTACCTAAATAATTCCTTCCTATATATGATAATATATAGGTCAAAGAAAGTCAAAGTGTATTTAAACTTTTTATAATAATTTTAAATTAATGGAAATACTTATTTAAAAATCTCTTATTTTGTAGTAAAATATTATTATATATATTTATAGATTTTTGTAATCATTGTACATTAAAACATGTTATAATTTTCAAAAGAGGTGATATTATGAAAATAAATTCTATTCTTAAACAAAATTTTCACACTATTAATGTAAACGATACTATAGATAATGCTTTGGATTTAATGGGTAAACTCGAACTAAATGGTATGCCTGTAGTCGATGATAAAGATGTTCTTGTAGGAATGGTAGTTAAAGCTGATATATATAGATTTATGATACAACCTGGCCATTATATTAGCTGTCCTGTTGAGTGGGTTATGTCTAAATCAGTAATACTTGCACAATCAAATGAAGATATATTAACTGTAGCAAATCGCTTAAGAAAAAATGACATTATTGCTATGCCGGTTGTTGAAAACGAAAAAATTATAGGTATTATTGGTATAAAAGATTTATTAGACTATTTTCTTAATACAGATATGCTAAATGAACCTTTTACTGATTAATATGACTTACCAGAATAACTGAATTGTCTTATTACGATTAGATTAGTTAATATAAGTTTAAAATAAAACTCTTACTTATGATGCATAAATAAAAAAGGAGAAGGATATTTATTTTTAATTTTCAAAATAAATATCCTTCCTTTTTATCAATGCATATTATTATATCTTCTTATCTACTGCCAAAGCTAAATTAAAATACTTTAATGAATCGGTGGTAGAACCAAGTTGATAATAAAGTTGTCCCATCTCTACATATCTATTTTTTCTTTCTTCTCTTGAACCAAATTTGAATAATGAATCTAGAGATAAATTCATATATTTTTCAGCATCAATATACTTGTCCATCTTTTGAAGAATCATTCCTTTTAAGTAATATGACTTTTCAACCAACTTTATATTGTCTGTTAAAATTGCCATATTTAATGCTTCTTCTGTAATCTTATAAGCCTTTTCATATTCTATATTTTCAATTAATATATTAGTACAATAATTTAGGAATTCTACATTTTTCTCTACATTATCACTTGGGAATATTTTCATTCCTTTTTCTATTTCCATTATTGCTTTTTCTCTTTCCCCTACTTCAAAATAATACTTTCCGTAGTTTCCATTTGATAATGCTAAAGAAATTGGATTGTATTCTTGATATTCGAATGCCTTCTTTTTATATTCTTCAGCACAATCTTTCTTTAACTTAATGCATACTGCAGCATAGATATGATATATTTTTCCTTTGCTTTCATCCGTTTTAAGCTTATCAACATAACCTATAATATCTGATAAGATTTGATATGCTTCATCTGATTTTTTTAGATTTTGATAGCATAATGCTTCATTATAACCTATCAAACAGTATTCTGCTTTATCAAACCCCTCTTCATTCTGTTGAAACATTTCTCTAAGCTTACTATAATAAGATATTGCTTCTATATATTCTCCATTTTGAGAAAGATATCTTGCCATATCCTTAAAGTATATAGATGTATTTTTTGCTGTATTATTTCTTTGATATAAATCGTAATATTGAGAAACTATTAATTGAATATTCTCTACGCTATTTTCTTCCACATAATAAGAAAATAATATATGTATTAATTCAAAAGCTAAGTCATAATACTTATATTTAAGTGCATAATTCAAATTGTCTTTTAACTTATTTTCAGAATCATTGTCACATGAAATATTCTTCTTTATCTTTTTCAAATTACTTAATATTTGTTCATAAACATCTTCAATTAAATAATCAAAATCAATTTCAATTTTTTCAGCTATGTATTTAAGTAATTCTTTATCTGCCTTAATCTTTCCATTTTCTATACAGCTCATCTTGGCAATTGAAATTCTACTTTCACATAGTTCTTTTAGTGTAATACCTTTAAATCTTATTTCAATCCTCAT
>Ga0224516_1000356_pt1 | contig 10757 bp, 8 predicted proteins | sample IRFST0metaG_FD_179884 | JGI IMG/M metagenome (GOLD analysis project Ga0224516, IMG submission 179884) | Peat soil microbial communities from Stordalen Mire, Sweden - IR.F.S.T0 | ecosystem: Environmental > Terrestrial > Soil > Wetlands > Peat | place: Sweden: Norrbotten County, Stordalen Mire... | reverse complement strand
GTAATAGTTTTATTAAGTCTAGCTTTGTTAAGTTTTTTTGTAAGCTGGCAAATGATTAAAAGGAAATCAAGCTTAGGGAATTCTTGGCTTGTTAAATTCCAAATGTCAATGAGTTCATATTCAAAAAACTAATACTCAAATAAAATCTGAATAGTATAGAAAATAATGGTATAATTTATACATAAGTTTATTCATTTTTAGTTTAATTGGTTGTCTAGTAATATGGAATAGATAAAAAGTCTTGGTTCATTACAGATGTTCAAGAAGCTATTAAGATAATTTTAGAAGAAAAGAATACTTTTTATTAAGGGGAATATGGTTATTATGGAAAATGTAGTATTTAAATATTCAGAGAAAACTATAAAAGAAAGAAAAAAAATATTGCTTGTGATGGCAATAATGATTCCATTTATTATAATTTTAACAGCAATCGTGATGTTAGCTGGTAAAGGATCTGTAAATGTATTTAAGCTAGCACGTATTATTATTCCTTGTATTGTTTTCATAACTTTAGAAATTATATTGGTTGGTTACTTTGTGTTTAAAAAACTAAGAAGTACATCACTTGTAGTTTCTATAGATGGTATCGAAAGAATTGGAGGAAAATCAAAAGAATTTATAAAGTATAGTGATATTAAGAAATTCCAAATTAAAAATGATAAATATGGTAAATTGCTATTTATAAAATTAAGTACAGATAAGAGGAAAGTTACAATTTATGGATTTGATAACATGGAAATTATCTTAAAGAACTTAAAGGAAAATGTTGATGAAAATTTTAAGATATCCGAAAAGCAGTATAAAGTAGATTGGAACAGCCCGATTGCTGTGGTAATTATAATGATAGTAACAATTGGTATTTTACTTCCACTAATGAGATTTAACAGCAGTACTTATAAAATTTTCAATATACTATTTCCTCTTGCATTAAGTACATATTTCTTATTTTATAAGCCTATTTCAAAAGCAGCAGGTGCTCGCTTTAGGATATTTGAAATAGTAATATCATGCATTATGATATTAGCTATAATACTTGAGCTTATTGATAATATATTTAAATAGGGTTAGGGTACACCCAAAATTTATAAAGAATTGATAGATTTAATTAAGGAACAAATTCTTATAGTCCCATAAAAAAACTAATGACTGATTTTTAAAGTCACTATAAAAATCAGTCATTAGTTTTAATTATACTTTAAACTTAGCTATTGAATTTTGTAGATTACTTGATAGCTCTGCAAGAATAGCCATTGATGATGATACTTCTTGAATAGAAGCTGTTTGCTCCTCAGTAGCAGAAGCAGCTTCTTCTGTATTTGCAGCATTTTGTTCTATTATGTTTGCAATATTGTTTATGGATTTTTCTACAGCTATTGCTTTTTCATTAATTACTTCTGTTTCAGTAACAACCTCTTTAATTTTATTTGTTACTTCAAAAACAGATTTTTGTATAAGGTTAAATGAATCATCTGTAAGTTTAAGTGAGGTTGCTTGTTCGTCTATTGAAACATTTGTAGCAGTCACGTCAACGACAGCTTTTTCAATATCAGTTTGTACATCTGATATAAGATTGCTTATCTTTTGTGTTGAGTCTTTTGATAGTACTGCTAAATTTTCAACTTCTTTAGCGACTACGGTAAAGCCTCTACCAGCCTCGCCAGCTCTGGCTGCCTCTATTGATGCGTTTAGGGCTAATAGGTTTATCTGGTCTGTAATCTCATTTATAAATTCTACAACTTTTCCAATTTCATTGGATTTTATTGATAGATGAGAAATTACATCACTAACATTTTGAGCTGAATTCTTGGTGTTAGACATTCTATCAATTTGTTGTTTAAGATTTGCAGTTCCATCAGTTACAGTTCCAATTGTTTTAGTTGCAAGTTCACTAATATGGAGGGTGTTTTCTGTTATACGATCTAAACCTTCTACAACATCTTTAACAGAATTATTGCTCTTGTCAGCTAATTCAGCCTGCTTTGAAGCACCTTCGGCTATATTAGTGATAGTACATGAAATTTCTTCAGCGCTTCTACTTATTTGATCAGAAGTTTTTGTTATCTCATTAGAAGAAGATGTTACTGCTTTACTTGCTTCTTTAGCCTCAGAAATCAAGTTTCTAACTTTAGAAATAAATCTATTGAATTTTTCAGTGAGTTCATCAAGCTCATCTTTTTTATATATTTTCCCACTTACAGTAAGATCTCCGCTTTCTGCTTGCTCCAATAATGTTTTAAATTGTTCTATAAACCTTGTAATACCTTTATATGTAAATATGATTAATACAGTAAACAAAATAATTAAGATGATACCAATAATTGCAATACAAATTAAATTTATGTTAAAATTATTCGCATCTATATCAGATTGTTTTATCATATTTTCAGTTTCAGACGTAGCTATATCTTGTATTTGTTTTACCAATGCATCCATGTCATCAGTAGGCTTTCTGTCCATGCCATTTACTAATACATCTACTATACGATAACTTTCTATATTATTTTGGTCATAGCTTTGAATTGCCTTGTTATATTTATTATATAGATCTTTATGGGTATTGAGTAAGGTATCAACTGAAGATGTATCCATACCCTTTTTCGCCATGTCTTCTTTAAGTTTTAACAACTGAGTTTGAACATTGTTATTTTCTTGTGAGAATTGAGAATAATATTTTTTAAAAGATTCAGTGTCGCTACCTCTTAGAAGCGTATTTTTCCACTCTTGTACTTGTTTCTTAAAATCTACTTGTGCTTGCCTTGCTTCATCAACTAAATTGATATATTCAGCAGTTACTTGCAGCCTATCTTTATATTTTTCGTTAGAATTTTTAAATGTAATCCATGAAAAACTGATTATACTAAGTGTGAATACTATAACAAATCCTATTAGTAAATATAATCTTATTCCTATTCCTTTGCTAGCTTTCATTTTAAATTGTCTCCTCCTAAAAAGCAGTAATGCTTTAGTTATTTACTTGTTTATTATAATAGATACGAAGTAGGCTTGTACACACTATTGTCAAATATTTTGACATATTATCGAAATTTGAAGTGGCAAAATATATTTTTATTATAAGAGAAAAATATATTGTAAATCACCAATAGTTTACATATGATAATGCTAACCATGCAGATTTAAAGTGATATATATAAGGCTGAGGCTCATTATAATTCTTTTGGAAAGTGTTGACCCTAACACCACGTCATAGTGTAATATAAAATAGAGCTTGGATATATTACCAAGATTTCTAGTTGGCCGATTAGTAAATAATATTTAAAGCTCTAAAATTAAACTTTGAGGTGTAGCAATGAGGACAGTAAAAGAAGTTTCTGATTTAACAAGAATAAGTGTACGTGCACTACATTATTACGATGAAATAGGATTATTAAAACCAAGTGAAATCACAGATGCAGGTTATAGGCTTTATGATGATGAAGCTCTTAAAACTTTGCAGCAGATTTTATTTTTTAAAGAACTTGATATACCTTTAAAAGATGTTAAAGAGATAATGCTCAGTCCATACTTTGATAAAATGCAAGCACTAAAAAATCAGAAAAAGTTACTTTTGTTAAAAAGTAAAAGATTGAATGGTTTAATAGAGCTTATAAATAAAACATTAAAAGGAGAAAGTACAATGAATTTTAAAGAATTTGATATGAGTGAATATTATAATGTATTGGAAGAATTTAAAACAGAACATGAGGATAAAGTAATTAAAATGTATGGCAGCATAGATAAATATAATGAATTTATTGAAAAATGTAAATCTAAAGAAGATGAAATTGCTAAAGATGCTATAAAGCAATATGGAAGCATTGAGAAATTTACTAAAGCTTTAAAGAAAAATTTTAATAGTAACGCATTAACTTTAGAGGAACAATATGATAAGTTTAAAAAAGATTGCTTGGAAGATAAGCATCCTAAATTAAAAGAATTATATGAAAAGCTTACATCTGACTTAAGTAAAGATACTTCTTCAAAGGAGATTCAAGAAATTGCTGAAGAAATAGTAAATACGGCTAAAAAAGATTATGAGGCTTTTAAATCTGATAGGGGAGATGATTATTGGTACTACATGGTAAAGCTTTATTCATTATTACCTGAATGGATAGAAGCAGTTGATAAGAAATATGGAAGCGGTGCATCTAAATTTATTGGAGAAGCTTTAAAAAAATGTCCTAGTACTAAGCTACCTAAAATAGAAGAGCTATATAAAAAGATTACATTGGATTTAAGTAAAAATCCGTACTCAAAGGAGATTCAAGAAATTGCTCATGAAATAGCAAACGAGACTGAAAAACAGAATAAAGCTTTAAAAGTAGATGTAGGAGAAAATTATTTAGGATATATTGCAGAAACATATTTATCAAATACAACTTATATAAAAGTCATTGATAAAAAATATGGAAATGGTGCATCTAAATTTATTGGAGAAGCTTTGAAGTTTTATTCTGAAAATAATAATTCATGAATTTAAAAGTGTTATCACTTGCTACTGTTATCATAAGTAAATGATGAATGCACTAAAATCAGAAAGAGTTGGTAGTTTTTACTTTTTATATTGCAAATTACCAACACCTAAGATATAATTAAAGCAATTATTTGAAAAGGAGGGTGGATTATGGCTAATATAGTTGGTACTGTTAGAGTTACTTGTAAGAAGATACTAGAATCGAGTAGTTCTTATGCAAAAAATGGAATGTCAGCTTTTAACGGGAGAAGTGCGTCCATTTTTAAAATAAGTACTGATTATAGTATGAATCCATGATTCTACATCTTTTTTGTTAGTTGAATTCCATATAGGAATTCATATTACTAATATGTTAAGATTTTTTAGGACTCAAGGTTTTGTGCTTTGAGTCCTTTTGTTGTGTGCTTATTTAAATTAATAAGTTTTATATCATTAGATTAAAAACTTTAGGATATACGCTCTTCCATAAGCCTTTTATTGTTATTCTTTTTAATAGTTTTATATTAAAAAGGATTAACGGAGGCTTATTTTTGTTTGTAAAAAATAAACGAATTAAATTATTTGGAGGCGTTAAATATGATTATAAATAATAAATTAAAAAGAAATATATCAGTTAGTTATATATATAATTTTCTATTACAATTAAATATTACTTCAGCAATATGGGTTTTATATCTTGCATTTAGAGGCATGTCCTTAGTTGAAATAGGACTTCTAGAATCTGTTTATCATATAACAGGGGTGCTTTTTGAATTACCTACAGGTGTTATAGCAGATGTGTATGGGAAAAAGTTTAGTGTAGTTACAGGAAGAATTATAAGTGTAATTTCTTGTATTCTCATGATGACAGCAGATAGTTTTTTAGGTTTTGCCATTGCATTTAGTTTAAGTTCAGCATCTATGAATTTAAACTCTGGAGCAGCAGAAGCATTAGTTTACGATAGCTTAAAAGAACTAGGAGAAGAAGAAAAATATAAAAAGATATGGGGGGATTTAGCTTTCGTCATGTCTATTGCACAAGGGTTAGCTGTTTTACTAGGTGGAATATTAGCGGATGTAAAATTTTTATATGCGTATATATTTGGAACCGTTATACAAATAGGAGCTTTAATAGCAGCTTTTAGTTTTAGTGAGCCGCCTATTCATAAAGAGAAAGATGAAAATCAAGAAAAGCAACAAGGAAACTTAATAGTAAATCAATTAGTAACAAGTATAAAAGTACTTAAAGCAAGGAGAATGGTGCTGTATTTAATACTATTCTCTGCTTTGGTAGCAAGTGTCCAAACGACTGTGTATTTCTACAGTCAAAAGTATTTCTCAGATATGGGCTACTCAAAGACTGCAATTGCTATAATATGTACATTAAGTAGCGTTGTTGATGCAATAAGTTCGAAATACGCGTATAGAATTGAAGAATTGTTGAGATTGAAAGGAACATTAATAAGTATAGCCTTAGTAAATTTATTTTCGCTTATGGGATTAGCATTAATTAAGAATTTATCTATAGTATTCTTTCTTGTAACATCAATTTCAGGAGGAGTAGGATTTATAATATTTAGTGATTATATAAATAAAAACATACCATCAGAGTATAGGGCGACAATCTTGTCTTTTGACAGTTTATGTTTTAGTGCATTTATGATATGTGTATTCCCGCTATTTGGGTTGCTCGCAGAAAAGATAGGTTTTTCAATAACCTTTGGAATTATAGCATTGTTATATATGCCAGCAATGATGTTTTTAATGTTAAAACTTAGAAAACATAAAAATAAAGAAAATGTTGGAGGAATTAAAAATGATAGAATTAGCTTTAAATAAATTACAAAAGTATTATGGTGCAACTAAGGTTCTAGATGACATTACTTTTGAGGTACAAACATCTGAAAAAGTAGGGATCGTAGGAAGTAATGGGTGTGGAAAAAGTACACTATTAAAAATAATTATAGGTAGTGAAGGTTATGAAAATGGTAATATGTCATTTAAAAAAGGAGCAACATTAGGATATCTTGAACAGATTCCTGTTTATCCCGATGACTTTAAGGTTATTGATGTATTAAATTTAGCATTTGAAAATATTGATAATGTATATAAGGAATTAGAACTATTAGAAAAACAACTTTCAGACGTTGATGAAGCTAATATGGAGAGGGTACTAAATAAGTATTCAAAAGTGCAAGCCCTTTATGAGAGTTTAGGTGGATATGAAAAAGAGGAAAAGCTAAGTAAGGTTTGTACTGGACTTAAGATTAATGATATTTTCAAGAAAAAGTTGTTTTCGGAGTTAAGTGGTGGAGAAAAGACGACAATAATTCTTGGGAAGATATTACTTCAGAATCCAGACATATTGTTATTAGATGAGCCTTCTAATCATTTGGATTTAGATGCTATGGAATGGCTTGAAGCGTATCTTAAAGAGTACAAAGGGATAGTAATAATAGTATCTCATGATAGATATTTTTTAGACAATGTAGTTACAAAGATAGTAGAAATAGAGGACATGGTATCAAAAAGTTATTATGGAAACTATACAGCTTTTGTAGATGAGAAAGAAAGACAACTTAAACTTCAAATGGATGCCTTTTTAGATCAACAGAAAAAAATTAAAGAGATGGAAAAGTCTATTGCTCAGCTTAGAGATTGGGGGCAAAGAGGAGATAATGGCAAGTTTTTTAGAAGGGCAGCAAGTATGCAGAAATTTTTAGATAAGGTTAAGAGAGTAGATAAACCTGCAGATGAGAAAAATAGTATTAGTATAAATGCGGCTACTGGAAATAGATCTGGAGATAATGTAGTTGTAATCAAGGATTTATGTAAAAGTTATGGTGAAAAAATTCTTTTAGATAAAGCTGAATTGTTAATAAGAAATAGAGAAAGTGTAGCACTGCTAGGAGCAAATGGATGTGGAAAATCAACCTTGATTAAAATTTTACTTGGACTTAATGAGGCAGATGGCGGAACTGCAAATTTAGGTAGTTCTATAAAGCTTGGATATTTACCACAAAATATTGCATTTGAAGATGATAGTAAGACTATATTGGAAAGCTTTAGAGAAGATATTGTAATAACCGATGGAAAGGCAAGAGAATACCTTGCAAGATATATGTTCTTTGGTGAACAGGTATTTAAAAAAGTTGGAACTCTTTCGGGTGGTGAAAGAAGTAGATTGAAGTTAGCTATGTTAACGTATAGTGAAGTAAATTTCTTAATTCTAGACGAACCAACAAATCATTTAGATATTGATTCAAGAGAAGAATTAGAAGATTTTTTAAAAGAGTTTAAAGGTACACTTATGTTTGTATCTCATGATAGATATTTTATAAATAATATAGCAAGCAGAGTTGTAGAATTATCAGAGGGGTCATTGATTTCTTATGGTGGTAATTATGAATATTATAAAGAAAAATCAGCTCAGATAAAAAACTCAACATTAATTATAGAAATTACAACTAAAGAGAAGGTAGTAAAGGCTCCAAAAGAAAAAACAAATAAAACTGCAAAAGGTAATAAGAATGAATTTAATAAATTAAAATTAGAAAAACAAATAGAAGAATTTGAGGAACGGCTAAAGAACATAGAAGAGGATATTAGTGAATGTTCTGTTGATTATGAAAAGTTGAATCTTTTATATAATGAAAAAATAGAGATGCAAAAAAGCCTTGATATATTAATGGAGGAGTATTTTGAATTGTAGGTAAAATGTATTATATTATCAATAGATAATACTTGCAATTAAACATCATTAAAAGTCTCTCAAACCCTTATGTTTCCTATAAATATTTACATATGTTTATATTTTTCTATGTTTATATAAAAATTTATTCATATAAACATAGTTTTATATAAAACTTTGAATCTATTTAACTTTTTGAACATCCCTATTTATCATTGAGAGATTCTTAATGTCTAAACCATAATCATATAATTGAGCATTAACAATTGCAATATATATAAAACAATATGAGAGAAAATATTTTTATTTACGTTATATAAGGTGTAGAAGCTTTTACAAAAAATATCAGATTGGAGAAATTTTATGAGGTGTACCGAAAAAAATTATATTAATAGGCTGAAAAAAGGAAATGAAGATGCATTAGAATTCATTGTAGATAAATATTTAGGCTTAGTTAAAGCTACCGTATATAAAGTGCTTTCACCACTTGAAAGAGATGGAATTATTGAGGAGTGTATAAATGATGTGTTTCTTTCAGTTTGGAATAACAGCAATAAATTTAATGGTGAAGAATTGGAGTTTAAGAAATGGATATATAAAATAGCTAAATTTAAAGCTATTGATTATTACAGAAAAGAAATTAAGAATCTAGATGTTAGTTTGGAAGATAAAGAGATAAGTACAAATAAATTAGTTGAAGAAGAAATTATTAGTGCAGAAGATAGAAATGAATTAATACAACTAATAAGTACTCTGGAACCTTTAGACAGAGATATATTTACTATGAAATTTTTCTTGGGCGCTAAGTCTGATGATATAGCTAAAAGGTTTGAACTTAGTAGAGCAGCTATAGATAATAGGATTTACAGAGGAAAGAAAAAGCTTAGTAAAGAAGCAACTAGATTGAAATTGGAGGTAGTGTAATATGAAAGATATTTATGAATTACTAAATGATGTAGATATAGATGAGGGTGAGATAGAGACAATGGAAGTATCAGATATTGAAAAAGCAAAAGTGAAAAAGTATTTAAAAAAATCCATAAAGAAAAACAAGGGATGGAAGAAAAAAGGTTTGGTTGCAGCAGCGTTATGTTTTGTAGTAATTGGAAGTGTCGGAGTAGTTGGAATAACAAATCCCGCTTATGCCTCAGAAATTCCTATAGTAGGAGATATATTTAGATTTTTAGATAATGGTAGAACTGGTATGTATGATAAATACAAAGAAAATGCAAATGAAATTAATGTTACTAAAGAAAGCAATGGAGTTGCAATTACTATAAAGGATGCAATATTTGATGGTAAAACAGTATCATATACCTATGAGATAAAAACAGATAAAGATTTAGGAGAACAACCTATGTGTGGAGAATGGTATTTTAATATAAAAGGTTATAAAGGTGGAATGTCGGGTGGTTCTGTAATAAAAAAAGTAAATACGAATACTTATATTGGAAAAGATGATTATACAATAGATAATGAAAAAGATGAAGTGATCTGTAAACTAAATATAAGTAAAATTACACCTATAGAAGAAAATGTCTCAAATATAGAAATAGAAGGTAACTGGGATTTTGATTTTAGTTTAAAAGCTATACCAGGAAATAAACAAATAATAAATAAAGGAACTGAAAAGGATGGTGTTAAAGCTAATATTGAAAGCATTACGAAAACCTCTATGTCGTTCATTATTAATTATTCACAAGTAGTTCCTAATGAATTGAAGAAAAAATGGTTTGGTATGAGTTTAGAAATAGAAGTTAAGGATGATTTAGGTAATATTTATAAAGGCCAGGGTAATGGAGGTCATGGAAATGATAATGATAATACAATGTATTGGAGCAAAACCTTTGGAAAATTAGATGAAAAGGCTACTAAGCTTATAGTAACGCCAAAAATGTATTTATCTAATACTGGAGGCGGAGTTTCTATGGATGAAAATGGAAAAGAAACTGAAATTAAGCATACAGTAGATGCAGATCATCCTGAAAAAGGGAAAATTAAATTTGATGATGTTGTGATTGATTTAGAGAAATAATATTTTGACTTGCTTATAATTAACACAAGCCTTAAGAAAGCTTATGTAGATTATAAGCAGTATTTTAGTAGTTTGAATATTATCTTTTAGTGGTAGGATTTTTGTTTTTATAGGTGTATTATTAAAATTATACAAATTAGCGCTAACTGCTACAATTGAATCTGCTAGAACAGGAAAAAGTCATAAAAGGATGCATCATATGGAATAAAATATATGAAATTGTAAGAGAATATAGTGTAAATAACTAAGAGAGGAAATAAAAAAATGAGTATAGGATATGCATGTTTAACTATTGGAGTTCAAAACACTAATTTAAGCAGTTGCATTGCTAAAAATGTAAGTGAAGAGAAATTATTAGATTTGATTTCACATAATTTAAAGTCTCTTGAAAACATAATCGATTATAATATTAAACATAGTATAAGACTTTTTAGGATTAGTTCTGATTTGATTCCATTTGGTTCTAGTAAAATAAACTCTATTCCTTGGGAGAAGATATTTTCATCTAAATTTAGTGAAATTGGAGAAAAAATAAAAACAAATGGAATTAGAGTTTCTATGCATCCTGGTCAATATACTGT
>Ga0224516_1000354_pt1 | contig 10767 bp, 7 predicted proteins | sample IRFST0metaG_FD_179884 | JGI IMG/M metagenome (GOLD analysis project Ga0224516, IMG submission 179884) | Peat soil microbial communities from Stordalen Mire, Sweden - IR.F.S.T0 | ecosystem: Environmental > Terrestrial > Soil > Wetlands > Peat | place: Sweden: Norrbotten County, Stordalen Mire... | reverse complement strand
CCCAGCCCCCAGCGATGCCCCAAAGATTGTCGCCGCTGGCAGCAAGCGCGGTGATCCTCGAGTTGGCGGGAAGACCGCTATTGGCCGCCGCAACCCATGATGAGCCGTTGTCAGTGGAAAGATATATACCACCAGGCGCGCCAGCAAACAGAATGTTCCCCGCAAGAAGGGGGCCGACGTTCATGGTGGCCAAGCCGGCATTGGCCAGGCTCCAAGAAGAGCCGCTGTCTGTTGAATGAAACAGACCGCCAGTCACGGACGTGCTGGCAAAGATATCGCTGCCCTTCACCGCCAGGTGAGCGACCCACGAATTCGACAAACCGCCATTGACTGCGGTCCACGACCCACCGTGGTCGACAGAGAGATAGATGCCATCAGCAGTGCCGGCAAAGACATCGTTACCGCTCACGGAAAAGGCATTGACCTCTATGTTGCCGGGTAGACCGTTGTTGACCGCCGTCCATGATGCCCCGTTGTCGGTCGAGAGAAACGCGCCCGAAAACGTGCCAGCAAAGAGATCACCGCCGCTCACGGCAAGGGTGCTGACGTACATGTTCGCCAGGCCGGTATTGACTGCGGTCCATGAGGTCCCATCGTTTGTCGAGAGAAAGACACCACCGCTCTCAGTGCCGGCAAAAATATTTGTCCCGCTCACGGCAAGACTGTAGACATTCGGGACCGACAGACCGGTGCCGACTGCAGTCCATGAGGCGCCGTTGTTCGTAGAACGATAGACGGTGCCGGTAGAGTAGTTGTCAAAAGTGGCGGTGAAGATATTGCCATTGCTCACCGCCAGGTCATTGATACTCAAGCTCGGCATGCCAGTGTCGACCACGGTCCACGAGGCGCCATTGTTGGTGGAACGATACACGTGACCACCGCCATACTCGCCCGCAGTGCCGGCAAAGATCGTGCTGCCGTTCACGGCAAGGCATTGGATTCGCGCTTCCGTCAGGCCGGTACTGACCGGCGTCCACGACGCGCCGTGGTTCGTTGAAAGATAGACACCACCACTATCGGTGCCGGCAAAAATGCTGTCGCCGCTTGTGGCAAGGGCCAGGATGTGCCAGTGCGTCAAGTCGGTATTGACTGGCGACCACGACGCGCCGTGGTCGGTTGAAAGAAACACACCGCCAGAAGTGCCGGCAAAAATGTCGGTACCGCTCGCGGCAAAGGCATAGACAGGCCCGCCTGTTGGGCCACCCGTCGGCACCCATTGTCCATGGAGTTGCGGCCCGGGAATGGAGCCGCCAGCATCTTCCGCAGTGCCCCCACCATCTGCGCCACCCGAGCCGACACCGCCACCACTGCTTGGGGTGCCGCCGCTGCTCATGTCGCCGCCAGTGCCTGGGGTGCCTCCACTTCCAATAATCCCGCCGGCGCTCGTCGTACCACCGGTGTTGAGGCTGGCATCTCTGCTGTCCCCACCAGAGCCGCCGCCCGGGCTTGTCATCCCTCCGGTCGCACTCGTGGCGCCGGTGCCGACCGATCCAGCGGAAATCATTCCGCCGGTTGCCGGTTCTCCCCCGGTGCTGGGTGCAGAGGAACCACCAGTGGCCAAATTGCCGCCGGTAACGGGGGTTTCCATGCTGCCTCCCATCGCTATCGGGGCGCCGGCACCGCCGTCGCTCGATCCACCGCCCCCGCTTCCGGTGGCCCCGCCGTCACGGCGTCTTGGGCCGCCGCTCGAGCCCGAGCCCTTGCAGGAGGCGAGGGGCAAGACCAGCAGCAGGGCGAGCGTGAGGATCGCACAAGACAGGCCAGGCATGGAGCGGCTGAGTCTGCTCATTCTTGTCTCCTGCTCAAAGGGATGGCGCGGGTTGCGGGAGGCGGATCTGACCGCGGGCAGAGCGTCCTGAGAGGTGTCCCGTGCATGCGGCACAGTCTACCGCATCTGCACCTCGCCGAGGCGCCAGTCAGCTCAGCCAGTTCTCGCTGGCCTGCTTTTCGCCACCCTCCACGCCCGGTAATTCGGGAGGTGGGCGTGCTGGGTTGCGCCGCGAGCAATGTGACAACGGCACCAACAGCGACGGCTACGGTTCCGCCAATGGATGCGCCCCAGGTTGCAAGTTGCCCGCGCGCTGTGGTGATGGCGTCGTGCAAACCAACTTCGGCGAAGAGTGCGAACCCGCCATGTCGAACGATCCGAATTGCACCGATGCTTGCCGCAAACCCGGGGGGATATAGCGGCTACGGCCCGTTTACGGTCCCGGTCGTCCCGCCCGACAGGTGCGAACCTGGTCGAGGCGGGCGTCTCCGCAAGGGCTCGGGGCAGCTGCATCGACCCGCGGCAGCCCGCGCTCGTCCAGCCGGACCACGATCGTGTGCCAGCGGCGGACTCCACGCCTGTCCAGCGCCAGGTGGAGCAGCCAGCCGGTGTTGGCCTCCTGGCTTTCGAAGCCGTTGAACACGAGATTGCCCAGGCTGTAGAGGATGGGCTTGCCCCGGTAGATCTCGGCTCCCTGGGTGACGTGAGGATGGCCGCCGACTACTGCGTCTGCGCCGGCATCGATGAGAGCGCGGGCCAGCTCGCGCTGGCGCGGACAGGGCACAGTCTCGTGTTCCCAACCCCAGTGAATGATCGGGATCACGACTTGGGCGCCGGCCGCGCGCGCCGTCTTCATGTCGCGCAGGATCTGTTCATCTTCGCCCCAGGCCACTCCCGGCGCGGACGGCCCGGCCTCGAACCAGCGCGGCTGAAACTCATTGTACCCAAGCAGCGCCACGCGTACGCCTTTTCGTTGCACGATCAACGGCCGGTGAGCCTCGCTCAGGTTCTTGCCCGCGCCGAAGAACTGAATGCGGGCGGCGCGCAGGCGATCCATGGTTTGCAGGAGTCCGGCCGCGCCGAAGTCCGCGCTGTGGTTGTTGGCGAGAGAGACCGCACCAAAGTGCCGGGCCACCAGGTCGAGAACGCGCGGATGGGCACGAAACGTGAACTGCTTCTCCACCGCCTTGCCGCCATCTGCAACGGCGCATTCGAGGTTGCCCACGGCCAGGTCAGCGCCATCCAGCAGCGAGGCGACCGCGGCAAACGGATTGTCGCCTCGGGCGATCGCTTCGCCAGGAAGCTCGTCGAGCATGATGTCGCCGGCAAAAACCAGGTTGACCTGGTCGGCCGGCTGGGCCAGGGCACCCGGCGCGGCCCACAGCACGACGAGGGCCAGCAGGGTTGCCGTCATCGCGCCCACCCGCACCAGTACTGCAACTCGCTGCTGTTGCGTGGCTCGTAGATCGCTTGCACGCCGGTGAAGCCTTTTGATCCGGTTTTCGGGAAAGGTGGCCGGTACTTGACTTGATGAATTAGCACCGGGCCCTGCTCGGAAAGGAAATAGGTGTAGAGGCTGACCACCGCCAGCTCCTCGGGCGCGGCAACGTAGACCGCCTTCCAGGCCAGGCGATCGCCCAGCTCGACCAGCGGCACGCTGTAGGGATCTGTGGTCGGAGGAATGCGGACCACCTTTTCCTCGCCGCCGTAGACGTAGGTGCACTGCAGCGGCCGCTGCGCGATGGTGGTGGCGCACGAGCAGCAGAGGAGCGTGAGGGCAAGTAGGCGGGTGAGCATGCAGAAGCAGGATTGTACACGCCTCACTCGCAAGCCCCAGCCCTCTTCCTGTTCGAAAGGGCTATGCTCACTCCCAGTGCGTCGGGGCTCTGGTATAATCCTGTGGCATTGGGGAGGGGCTTGACTCACTCTTGCGCATTCGCTCCGCCAGCCGTCGCCGCGCCAGGACGTAACCCTGTTGTTGGCGAGATCGAACGATGCTACCGTTGTCCAATCATGAAGACGGCCCGTAGCTTCTTTTTGCTTGCCCTGTACTTGCCACTGTGGAGTTGCGACAAGACGAAATGCGCCGTTCCCCCAGACCCGGCCAACATAGCGCCCACAGCCTGCGGCACTGGTGAGGTCTGGATCTACAGCCCGATGGCGGAATTCAATCCATTCTGCGGCCGGCTTTGCACAACCTCGATCGACTGCCCATCCGAGTGGGCCTGTGTAGCGGGCAACATCGCGGCCAATCGTTTGGACGCAGTCTGCGTCTCGGGCCAGGTCCCCACACCTCTTTGCGGCTCGGCTGCTATCACGCTGGAGGGCCTGGACAGTACCTGCTACGACGACCAAACGCTTGGCACGAAATACATCAACAACCGAACAGGCTTCGCGGGTTTCGCGCTAACCCCGTGCCCCAATGGCTGCCAGGGCGGCGGTCCCGACGGAGGCGTCTGGGGACTTACGCCCGGCAGCTGTCGCTGAAATCTCAAACGTCTCGGCGACACCCTGGCCGCCGGCAATTCTGGCTGGATCGCTTCAGAAAGAGCACGTATTTCTCGCCGACGGTGGGGCTGTTGCCACGGTTCAGGCAACAGCGGCGAAGAGGCTTGGGTCGGCGACCTCCCTGGCTCCAACCGCACAGCATGCTTGCGTCGGTGCGTCTTCCCGGCAAGACTGACTGGGCGCCAAGGCGGCGCGGCAGTGCCGCGAGAACGCGAGGCGCGGAAGGAGAGTCGAAATGAAGGGGAAGCTTGCCATCGTTACTGGCCCCACGTCGGGCATCGGCAGGGAAATCGCCACGCAACTCGCCGCTCAAGGCGCTGAAGTCGTGCTCGCATGTCGCGACGTCGCGAAGGGGCAGGCCACGCTCGAGGAGATTGCACGCCGCACCGGTGCGAAGGGAGTGTCGGTGATGCGCGTAGACGTCTCGAGCCAGGCTTCCATTCGTGAGTTCGCGAAGGCATTCCGAAACACGCACTCCCGTCTGGATGTCCTGGTCAACAACGCCGGCCTCAATTCACGCACACGGCGCCAGAGCACCGATGGCATCGAGCTCACTTTCGCGACCAACGTACTCGGCTACCATCTGCTCACGCACGAGCTCCTGGAGATCCTCAAGGCCAGTGCGGCCGCGCGCATCGTCAACGTCGCGTCCACATACGCCGGCAACCTCGACATCGACGACCTGCAGTTCACGAAGCGCCCGTACAACCCGGTCAAGGCCTATCAGCAGTCCAAGGCGTGCAACCGGCTGCTGACGTGGGCGCTCGCCCGCCGCCTCGCAGGCAGTGGCGCAACCGCCAATGCCATGGCGCCTGGGCTGGTGCAGACCGGCCTCTATCGCGAGACGCCAGTGCCAGTGCGGCTGCTGCTCCGGATGATAGGGCTCTTCCATGGCCGCAGCGTGGAACAGGGCGCTGACACAGCGGTCTGGCTGGCGAGCAGCCCGGACGTCCAAGGCGTCAGCGGCAAGTTCTTCGAGCTGCGCAAGGAGATCCCGTGCCAGTTCAGGAACGCTGAACTGGAAGAGCAACTATGGGCCGCCTGCGACCGCCTAGCGGGCCTGGCACCGTAGGAAGCGCGATGGGATTCTCAGTCCTCTGTGCTATCCGTGGCCAATTACGCCGCAACGCCATACGGCCCTTTCAGCCCGCTATGGAACGAGTTCGATGTTGTCGATGTACACTTCCACTGGATAAGGCGTAGCGTTCCATCCGAAGTTCCAGGTAATCTCAGTGATCGCGGCCGGATCGGGGCTCGGCAGCGGAACGCCGGTGGTCAGTGAAGCGAAGAGAACCGTCTGCGTGGCTGCCGTCGCAGTGACCGGAATCGTGACATTCGGCTCGGTGCATGTGGTCGCCGTGCAAGTCGCCGAGTTGGTGATGCAATCCACTTTGGGCGCAACCGCCGGTGCCGTATCTCCCGGTGTCGAGATGCGCATGGTGACTTGGCCAGACGGACCAGCGTTGCCGGAGATCGTGAAGCGAATCCCAGAATATCCCGAGAAATCGGCGAAGCAGGGGCCGAACCAGAGACCGATGCCGGCGGTGCTCGGACCGACCGTGCCGGCGAGCCGCCACCGCCCATCGGCTGTCACAGTACTGTCGAGCGGGTAGGCACTCACCGGATTGCAGTTGTCGGTGGTGGGCGGCCAAGCGTACGTGCCGCCCTTGAGCGACGTGCTCTCGGTCCAAGTGCCAAAGGAAGAACCCGTGGCGAAATCGAGGAGCATCGCCGTGAGCGGAGGAACCGCAGTGCAGCTCGACGGCGTGGACCCGCGGCAGGTCAAGCACTCGGTCAGGATGCCGCCGCTCCCGCCCGTCGTCCCGGTTGCCCCGCCCGTGCCCCCCGTGCTGCCAATGCCCCCAGTGGTGCTGATGCCACCCGTGATAGCCATGCCGCCCGTGTCAGCCATACCACCCGTGGTGTCCGTTGCGCCCGCAATACCCGCGCCGCCGGCGGCGTGAACCGTCATACCGGAAGACGAGCAAGCGGTCGATATTGCAGCGGCCACGACCAGGCCAAGACACATCCCTCCAGGTAACGAAACGTGAGAACCAGTCATGCCGGAAGACCTCCAGCCAAACAGCCTACCACTCATCACCGTCGCACAAGGACTATCTTCTCGGCACCTTTTCCTTTTTCCTTGTCTCCGGGGGGCCACACGAAAGAATGGGCGCATGAAAGCGCAGACGCCATACAAGAACCCCCATCTCCCGGTCGAGAAGCGGGTCAAGGACCTGTTGTCCCGCATGTCCCTGCAGGAGAAGGCCGCTCAGATGATGTGCGTCTGGCAGGAGAAGGCTGCCAAGCTGGTGGACGCAGACGGCAACTTCGATCGGGCCAAAGCCAAAGCCGCCTTCAAGAAGGGCCATGGCCTCGGCCAGGTGGGACGCCCCAGCGACGCCGGCAAAGGCAAGGACCCGCGCGGCATGGCGGAGCTGACCAACGCCATCCAGAAGTTCTTCCTCGAACACAGCCGTCTGGGCATCCCGGTGATCTTCCACGAAGAGTGCCTCCACGGCCACGCTGCACCGGGCGGCACAAGTTTCCCGCAGCCGATCGGGCTGGCAGCCACGTTCAATCCGGGGCTGGTCGAATCGCTATTTGCCATGGCCGCCGAGGAGGCGCGGGTGCGCGGTACCCACCAGGTGTTCACGCCAGTGGTGGACGTGGCGCGCGATCCTCGGTGGGGCCGGGTCGAGGAAACCTACGGCGAGGATCCCTACCTGGTGTCGCAACTCGGCGTGGCTGCGGTGTGCGGGTTTCAGGGCGACGCCACGTTTAGCGACAAGAAGCGCGTGATCGCCACCCTCAAGCACTTCGTGGCGCATGGCCAGCCCGAGTCCGGCATGAACTGTGCCCCGGCCAACGTCTCGATGCGGGTGCTGCGCGAGACCTTTCTGTCCGCGTTCAAAGCAGCGATCCATGAGGGCGGAGCCATCAGCGTGATGGCTTCCTACAACGAGGTGGACGGTGTGCCGTCCCACGCCAGCCGCTGGCTGTTGCGGGACGTCCTGCGCCGGGAATGGGGCTTCAAGGGCTTCGTGGTTTCGGATTACTACGCGATCTGGGAGCTCAATCACCGCCCGGATACGCACGGCCATTTCGTGGCGAAGGACAAAGCGGCAGCTTGCGCACTGGCCGTTCAGGCCGGAGTGAACATTGAGCTTCCCGAGCCGGACTGCTACCTGCACCTCGTCGATCTGGTGCGCAGAGGCGTGCTCAAGGAAGCGCAGCTCGATGATCTCGTCGCGCCGATGCTGTTCTGGAAATTCAAGCTAGGGCTGTTCGACGATCCCTATGTGGACCCTGCCGAGGCGGACCGCGTGGTCGGCTCGGAGGCCAACCGCAGGCTCGCGTTGCAGGCTGCGCGCCAGACCATCACGCTGCTCAAGAACGAAGGCAGCCTCGCGCCGCTCGACTTGGCCAGGCTCAAGAGCATTGCCGTCATTGGGCCAAACGCGAATCGCTCTTTGCTTGGCGGCTACAGCGGCGTACCCGGGCACAACGTCACCGTGCTCGAGGGCATCAAAGCCAGGGTCGGCGACCGCGTGAAGGTCTTGTACAGCGAGGGCTGCAAGATCACGATTGGTGGTTCGTGGCAGCAGGACCAGGTCACGGCCAGCAATCCCGCGGAGGATCGCCGGCAAATCGTGGCGGCGGTGAAGGTTGCCCGGAAAGCGGATGTCATCGTGCTGGCCATCGGCGGCAATGAGCAGACCTCTCGCGAAGCCTGGACCCTTCAACATATGGGCGACCGCGCAAGCCTGGACCTGCTCGGCCGCCAGGAGGATCTCGTCCAGGCGATGCTTGCCACCGGCAAGCCTGTGGTCGTGTTGCTGTTCAACGGGAGCCCGCTCTCGTTCAACCGCGTGGCGCAGGACGTGCCGGTGATTTTCGAGTGCTGGTATCTCGGTCAGGAATGCGGCCACGCCATCGCGGAGGTTCTGTTCGGCGACCACAACCCCGGCGGCAAGCTGCCCATCACGATTCCGCGTTCCGCTGGCCATTTGCCGGCGTTCTACAACTACAAACCCTCGGCGCGGCGTGGTTACCTGTTCGACGACGTCTCGCCGCTGTATGCGTTCGGCTATGGTCTAAGCTACACGACGTTTGCTTTCAGCAACCTCCGGCTCGCGAAAAGGACCATCGCCGCCACCGGCTCGACCCGCGTGCTGGTGGATGTGACCAACACCGGCGGACGCGCCGGCACGGAGGTCGTGCAGATGTATATCCGCGACCGCGTGAGTTCGGTGACCCGCCCGGTGAAGGAGCTCAAAGGCTTCGCCAAGCTTTCGCTGGAGCCGGGCGAGGCGAAGACCGCGGCGCTCGACATCACGCCGGAGTCGCTGGCATTCTACGACATCAACATGAAATACGTCGTCGAGCCGGGCGAATTCGAAGTCATGGTCGGCAATTCCTCGCGCGACTGCGATCTGCAGAGGGTCATTTTGACCGTCAGAAAGTGACTCACGGGCAAGTATGGAACATCGCGATCCGTGCGACCGCCACATACTTGCCAGCGCCGCGGCCCTCGATCTCCCGCTGGTGACCCTTGACCCGAAAATCTCGTCGTTTGCCCCCACCGTGGGTGTCCGCATCGTTTGGTTGTTTCGCGCCCCGGCGTGGAAAGTATATAGTTGGCCGCCGTGGCAGCAACGTATCCTCGACGTTTCGGGCGCTATGTGTTGGTGGAATTGCTCGGCTCGGGAGGCATGGGCGAGGTGGCGTTGGCACTCAGGGGAAAGCCTGAGCATTTCAAGCTATGCGTGGTGAAGAGGCTGTCGGCCCACCGCCCCAAGGACCCTGCGCTGGAGGAGAGGTTTCGGCGGGAGGGGGAGTTGGCGGCCAAGCTCTCGGACAACGGCGTGCCACGGACGTTGGAGGTCGGAGTGTGCGAGGGGGAGCCGTTCATTGCGCAGGAATTTGTCGACGGCAAAGATCTTGGACAGGTGATGGCTTCCTGTGCGACGAGCGGCCCGGGCATGCCGGCTTCGGTTGCGCTGCACATCGTGATGAAGGTAGCGAAAACGCTGGCATGCGTGCAGGAGGCGGGCAACATGGGCGTCGTGCATCGGGAGGTGAGCCCGGCCAACGTGCGGCTGAGCTGGCAGGGTGATGTGAAACTGCTCGACTTCGGAATCGCCCGCGCCGTGGCTCAAACGGCGCTGACCCAGACAGGACAAGCGGTGGGGCGACCCAGGTACATGGCCCCGGAACTGCTGCAAGGTGGAGCGGCGTCTCTCGCCTCGGATGTCTACGCCCTTGGCGTGGTTCTGTGGGAGCTGCTGGCAGGGCGCCCGTACCCCGTGGGTGGGCCGGTGTACTCCGTCGTGGATGTGCCCGAGGCGCTTCGTTCGGCTGTTATGGTGGCGCTGAATCCGGTGGCTGCCGGCCGGTACGCCACACCCGCAGCTTTGCGGGACGCACTTTTGCCCCACGCACCCCTCGATGCCGTCGGGACGGCAGCGTTGCGGGAGTTTCTGGCAAGCCGCTGGGATGTGGCCCGTGAGGCGCGTCTGCGCGAAGCCGCCGTCACGGAGGCTGCCCCTCTGCTTACGGACGCGCCTGGGACGCTCTCTTCCACGGGAGCAAGCGTCGTCGTTCGCCGTGGCAGGGCGACGCTCCTAGTGGGCGGCTTGGTTGTTCTGGCGGCTGCCGCGGGTGTTGGTGTGTGGTCCGTGCTCTGGGCGAGAAGCGCAACCAACGAGGCGCCAGTGGTGGCGACGGGTTTTCCGGTTCCTCAAGAGGCTGAGCCGACGCGCATCTGGGTCCCGGATTCCGCTGCGCCTACGAAAGTCGTTCTGGCGGTCCCTTCTCCGGTTCTCCAAGAAGCTGAACCTGCGCGCACCGAGGTGCCGGATTCCGCTGCGCCTGCGAAAGTCGTTCTCGCAGCGCCCCAGGCGCCAGCGCCGCGCAGGGGTGTACGTCATCCCCGGGTGGGCCAAATGGCAGAGCCAACCGGAGAGCCAGAGGCCGCGGGCTCCTACGCCGCTTTGCTGGAGGAAGCAGCGGAAGCCTACCGGCAAGGATCAGTAGAGCAGGCGCTGGGTCTGGCGCGCAAGGCGGCCGGGCTCGGTGGCGGTGCGCGAGCGCGGATAGTCGCCGGGAGGATGCTGGTGCACGAAGGCCGCCTGCGCGAAGCGGAAGTCGAATTCGCCGGTGCTCTCCGCCTGGCACCTGACAACGCCGAAGCGGCGGCGTGGTTGGCAAAGACGCACGCCGAGGTGCGTTAGCGAGACTTGTGTGTGAATTTGAAGGGACGTCGGCTAGATAGCGTGTGTAGCTCAGGGCTACGTGGGGACAAAGGCAATCGAGATCTCGGAGGTGCGATGCGATCACTAGTATTTCTGCTGGGCCTGCTGTGCAGCGCGAATGCTGCCGCTGTCGAAAAGTACGTTCTGGTTGAGTGGCCGCCGATGGAACTACGGCCTGCCGAGGAGGAGAAGGTTCTGGCTGCAATCAGGGCGGGTATCAGGGCAGCGGGGTAC
>Ga0224516_1000350_pt1 | contig 10785 bp, 10 predicted proteins | sample IRFST0metaG_FD_179884 | JGI IMG/M metagenome (GOLD analysis project Ga0224516, IMG submission 179884) | Peat soil microbial communities from Stordalen Mire, Sweden - IR.F.S.T0 | ecosystem: Environmental > Terrestrial > Soil > Wetlands > Peat | place: Sweden: Norrbotten County, Stordalen Mire... | reverse complement strand
CTGCCGCGCCGAATGGCCAGGTTGTTCGCCTTCGAGAAGCCGAGATTCTCGTCCGAGGCGATCAGCTCGACCTCGGGGAACTCCTCCTCCACCATCTCCACCGTTCCGTCCTCGGAGGCGTTGTCCACTACCCAGACGCGGGCGCCCCCCGCGGGCGGAAAGGCACTTAGCGACTTGAGGCAGTCGCGAAGTAGCGTCCGGCAGCGATACGAGACGATGACGATGTCGAGCCGCAGTTCGGACATCTCGGTCGAGTCTAGACGCTCTCTTTCGCGCGCCTGCTTCCCGGCTCCAGCGAGCGGGCGAACACCAACGGCGTCGCCAGTACGAGCGCCGCGAAGGCATAGAAGTAATAGAACTGCATCGTCAGATAGAAGGCATTCGACGCCATCGTGCCGAGGAGTGCCGCGACCATCCCCCAGGCCAGCGGCCTCAATCGGGCCGCGGTCGGCGCGTCACCCGCGGCCGTCAGTGCCCGCCCGAGCGCGAGTGCCGCCGCCAGGCGCCGGAACAGGTACCAGAGGAAGACGGCGAAGACGACGGTGCCGACGATCCCTCCCTCCACCAGCAGCGCGACGTAGAAGGAATGCGGCCCCCAGTTGGTCTTACCGGTGACGAACTCGTAGTAGACCGAAAAGTTGTTCAGTCCAAGCCCGAACAACGGGTGGCTGTGCAAGACCTGCGGAATGAAGTGGTAGACGCCGAGGTGCGCCGAGACCGAGCCGGTGTTCGTCTGCAAGCGCGAGCGAAGCACGGTGGCGAAGAAATGACGGCGCTCGAAGACCACGCCCGCGAGCAGCACGCAGACGGCGCCGAAGGGAACGAGAAAGCGCGCCCGAGCGAAAAACTTGCGGTAGGGAATCGCCAGAACGAGAAAGCCGACGCCGAGCCCGAGCAGCCCGCTGCGCGAGAGAGTCGCCAGCTCGACCACGAGCAAGAAGCCGAGCAGAGCGGCCAGCGGCCAGCGCAGGCGATGTCCGCGCTCGAGGCGCAGGTAGAGCGGAACAAGGATCAGCAGCGCCATCGCCAGCATCACGCCGAGGTGGTTGGGATCGCCGGTAAGCGCGTTGGGCCGGTAGACGTTCTGGTTGCCGACCGCGCCGTAGATGTTGATCGAGGAAGCCGCCCCCCTGGTGAGCGGATCGAGCAGGCGCTTGTCGATGTTGAAGCCGGCCTCGGCCGCCCCGAGCTGGACGATGCCGTAGGCGGCGTTCGTGACCATGCCGACGATAAAAGCCCCCAGCGCCGTCCAGAAAAAGCGCTGCGAGCGGTCGCTGAGATGAATCACCGCCGCGGTCAGGAAGAGCAGGTGAATGACGAGCTTGACCATTCCCTTGCTGAACTGGGTCAGGCCCTGGGCGCTGTCGATGTTGAAGAATCCCACCAGGTAGCAGACGAGGAAAGCGGCGCTGAAGGCGAGTGTGACGAGCGCGGTGCGCGGAACCCTGAGGTCGCGCGAATGCGCGATATCGACGACGAAACTGGTCAGGTAGGCGATGGCAAGGAGATCGGCCAGGGCGACCGAGACACCGACCTCCCAGTGCAGCTTCTCGAAAGTCGCTGCAAAGAGCGTGATCAAGAGCAACCAATCGGTTCGCCTGCTCAAGCGCTGGGGCCGCGGTACCGTCACGGGCTGATCGTACGTGCTCGCGGCCCGCGGCCGGGGCGGTTCATAGCCATCATCCGATGCCCTCAGCGCCGCCAGGCAAGCAGCTCTTGCAGCGAGCCGGAGCGCAACCAACGAGCCGTTTCCCTGTACCTGCGACCGCGCTCGCCCCTGAAGACGAGGCCTCGCAGGGTCAGCGCAGTCGCAAGCAGGCGCCGAGCCCTGTTGGCGTAGCGAGCTCCCCGGTGCTCGTCGAGAAAGAGCAGATGGCCCTGCACCTGCTCGCGAAAGAGGCGCCCAGCGTGAGCCGCGCCACCGACGTGAACGACCTCGGCCGTGGGAGTGAAGATGACCTTCCAGCCCGCCCGGCGGAAGCGGTAGCACCAGTCCACCTCTTCGCTGAAGAGAAAGAAGCGCTCGTCGAGACCGCCGACCTCGTCGATCGCCGCGCGGCGCACGAGCAGGGCGGCGCCCATCAGGAACTCGGCCTCCAGTTCGCGGTCGTGGCGGAAGCCCCCTCCGTAGAAGGCGTTCAGGAGCTTCGTCCTCGGCGCCAGCTTGCGCAGGAAGAGGTACTCGGTGGAGAGCCGCCAGAGGGTCGGAAAGCCGCGCACCGATCGCTGCAGCCGTCCGTCCGGATAGCGCAGGCGCGGTCCTACCACGGCCGCCCCGGGCTCACGCTCCAGCACCTGCACGAGCTTCGCCAGCCCGTCACCGACGACCCAGGCATCGGCGTTGAGGAAGAAGAGCCAGCGCCCGCCGGCGGCCTCGATTCCCACGTTCCAGCCCGCTCCAAGGCCCTTGTTCTCCTGCTCGATCAGGCGCGCCTCGGGGAAGCGCTCGCGCACCAGCGCGGGCGTGCCGTCGCTCGAGCCATTGTCGACGACGATCAGCTCGCAGCCGCGCACGCTCTCCAGGCAGGGCTCGATCCAGGACAGCGCGTTGTAGGTGACGACAATCGCCGAGACCGAGGCCGGCACGGACGCGCCCGCCGGCCCAGCTTCGCTCGCCGCTACTGCTGCCGCTTCGCTCGAGTCGTTCAACTACCGGCTCCCGAGCGCCGGAGAATGACCACTGTTCGACGGGTTGGTCTCATCGTCGTGGCGGGTCTCGGCTCTCGCTGTTCGCGCCCGCGACCTCGAAGCGTATGAGATCGGCCGCTTCGCGCGCCCGTTCGACCGCCCGTTCCCGGTCGGGCCCGAGCGTCAACACTGCGCCGGCGCGATCCGAGCGCGAGCGAAACGGAGTGAACACGAAGCCCGGCTCGCGGTAGAGGCGGATGCGCTTGACGCCCTCCAGCGCGCTTGCCTCTTCGACGCCGTGGGCGGTGACCAACTCGCCCTCGGGCGCGATCAGAAAGCGTGTGCAGGCGCCGCCGGCGAGAGGCTGCGAAACCAGAGCCTGGGGATCGATCGTCTCTCCCAGCGCCGCGGCCAGCGCCAGCTCGTTCAGCTCGATTCCCAGCGCGGCCTCGATCAGCTCGGCCTCGTGCCCGCCGCCCAATCTCGCCGCAAGCTCCACTAACAGCGGCCCGCGCTCGCCCACGATGACCTGCACATAGCTGGGGCCCTGCTCGATTTTGAGCGCGGCCGTCGCGCGCCCGGCGATGTCGATCGTGCGGGCCAGCTCGTTCTCGCTCAGCGACGACGGCCAGGAGTGCTCGAGCGACACTCCGAAAGCAGGTGCCGCGGCACTGCGCCGGTCGGTCACGGCGAGGGCGTGGTAGCGGCCGTCGAGCGAGAAGCCGATCACCGTAGCCTCGCGGCCGGGCTCGAGCTGCTCGATCATGCACAGGCCGGAGCGCGAAGCGTGCAGCGCCCGCTCGACGGCGGGCCCGAGCTCCTCGAGCCCGCGGGCAAGCGCGAGCCCCCGTTGCCCCTGGCGGTCGGGCGCCTTCACGACGAGCGGGAAGCCGAGCTCGGCGGCTGCGGTCTCGGCCTCCTCGCCGCGGGTCGCGACGGCGTATCTGGCGAAGGGAAGACCGGCCTCGGTGAAGCGCTCGCGCTGCTTCAACTTCGAGACGGCGAGCTGGGCGCTCTCCATGCTGAGCGGATGGGGCAGACCGAGCTTGGCCGAGATGCGCGCGGCGATCGCAACCGACCAGTCGATCCCGGGTGCGATCACGCCGTCGATCTGCTCGGCCGCGGCGAGTCGCTCGAGCGCCGTCTCGTCCTCGGCCGAGATCAATGCACGCCGGTCGGCGAACGGGAAGCCGGGCGCTCCGGGATCGCGGTCGGCGGCGATCACGTAGAGCTCCCGCCTGCGCGCCGCTTCGAGCAAACCGAGCTGAGCGGGCCCGGCGCCAAGCACGAGTAACCGCTTCGCCCAGGCGTGAGAATCTCCCGTCACGGAGAACCATTCTCGCGCTTGCGGGCGACGGTACGCCTCTCGTTCGTCGAGCGGAGTTGGCGTTTGCAGGTCCGAAGCACGAGAATAGGTTCATGAACGCCGCGCTCGAGGAGCGAGTACGCGAGCTACGAGAGGAGCGCCACCACGGCGCGAGCTGGATGGCCCGGCATGCGCTCGAGGCGCTGGTCGAGGCGGTCAGGAACGGTGAGGATCCGGTCGAGGCCGCCCGTCTCCTCGCCTCGACTCGGATTTCCCTGGGCGCGATCGCCGGCGCCGTCGGCCGGGTGCTCACGGCCGGATCGCCCGCACAGGTCGTCGCCGAGGCCGAAGCGATCATCGGCTCGCGCTACCGCGCCGCGAAGATCATCGCCGTCATGCTCGAGCCGGATATCTCGGGCACCGTGTTGACGCATTCGGCCTCGGGCACGGTGCACGAGGCGCTGATTCACACTCCGCCCCAGCACGTCGTCTGCACCATCTCGGAGCCCGGCGGAGAGGGTCGCACACTGGCCGCTGAGTTGAAGGCGGAGGGCATTGATTCGGAGCTGATCGCCGACGACGAAGGCCCCGCCGCCGCTCAGGAATGCGATCTCGTCCTGCTCGGAGCCGACACGGTCTTCATGGACGGCTCGCTCGTCAACAAGGTCGGGACTCTTGCGATAGCGAGCGCCGCAAAAGACGCCGGCGTGCCGGTCGTCGTCGCCTGCGAGACCTTCAAGCTGGCGCCCTTCGACCCTCACCCGCCCACGGAGGACATCTTCGATCTGGTGCCTGCAGAGATGATCGACCGCGTCGTAACAGAAGAGGGAGCCGCGGAGACCGGGGACGTAGCGTCGCTCATCTACCGAACGCCCTGCCTGAGGCAGGGTTACGACCTCCTCCGCGGCCGCCGTTCCGAGCTTCGCGCGTTCGAGGAATCCTAGAGCGATGGAGCCGTGAAACCGTCAGATTCTGTCTCGACGAGCGAATGTTGGAGGAGTGAGTCATGAGCCCGGAGCAAAAGCCGAGCCCGCAGATCGAGATCTGCAAGGACGGCCCCTACCTGGTCAGCGGTGGCCTGCCGCTCAGTGACCAGTCGATCGTCATCAATGATCAGGGCGAATCTCTCGACTACCAGGAGGGAAAGAGCTACTCGACGCCGTCCGAATATGCGCTTTGCCGCTGCGGCGAGTCCAGCAACAAGCCCTTCTGCGACAGCAGCCATGCGAAGGTCGGGTTCGACGGCACCGAAACGGCCAGCCGGCAGCCCTACCTCGACCAGGCGGAGGTCTTCGAGGGCCCGACGATGTCGCTCGCGGACGCCGAGAGCCTCTGCGCCTTCGCCAGGTTCTGCGATCCGAAAGGCCGGATCTGGAACCTCGTCTACGAAACCAGCGATCCCGAAGCCCGGCGACTCGTCGAGTTCGAGTCCGGGCATTGCCCCGGTGGGCGACTGGTGGCGTTCGACCGAGAGACGGGCGAGTCCGTCGAACCGGAGTACGAGCCGTCGCTGGGGTTGATCGAGGACACGACAAGACGGGTCAGTGGACCGATCTGGGTGCGAGGCGGCATTCCGGTTGTCTCTGCCGACGGCACCGGCTACGAGGTCCGGAACCAGGTAGCTCTTTGTCGTTGCGGCCGGTCGGACAACAAGCCGTTCTGCAACGGGTCGCATGCGGCATGAGCTAGGTGTCCCGCCGAAGCCGCCGGGCTTTCATCGCGACGTGGTGACGCAGCTGCCCGGCGGCGGCGTATATCCGACGAGATGAGACGGGCCCTGGCAACGCTGTTGCTACTTCTTCTGCTCGTGCCGGCGGGTTGCGGCGGCTCCGGCTCGAGCGGTTCGAGCGATCTCCGCATCACCGTCTGGGGGCACGGCAAGAGCGGCGGAAGCGTCACCTACACGCTCACCTGCCCCCAGGGAACGGGCACCCTTCCCAAGGCCCGCACGGCCTGCTCGAGGCTGCGACAGGTAAGCGCCAAGGCTTTCGCTCCGGTTCCGGCCGGAACGGCTTGCACCGAGATCTACGGAGGAGCGCAGGTCGCCCACGTCAGCGGACGGTTCGCGGGCAAGAAGATCGATGCCGACTTCAACCGTACGAACGGCTGCGAGATCGAGCGCTGGAGTCGACTCGCCTTCCTCTTGCCTTCCTCTTTCCATCTAGCGCCGTAGCCGGTCGGCGGAAGGGCTGGACCGGATGCGTAAGCCCGCGTCGGCTCATCCTCACTACGATTAGGCGTTGCGCGCCCTGGACGCGCCGAATCGAAGATGCTCAAACCGCTGACCATTCTCGTCACCGCCGTCGGTTGCCCCGGAGCCGTGGCGCTGCTGCGCTCGCTGCGCGAGAACGGCGAGCGCGAGGTGCGCCTGGTCGGGGTGGACATGAACCCGCTCTCGATCGGCAGCCACTTCTGCGACGTCTTCGAGACCGTTCCGGCCGGTAGCGACCCCGGCTTCGCCGGCGCCGTGCTCGAGATCTGCCACCGCGAGAATGTGGAGGTAGTCCTGCCGCAGTCCTCCTACACGCTCGAGGGCCTGGCGATCGAGAAGGACAGCTTCGGCGAGATAGTCGTCGTCGTCGCCTCGATCGAGGCGATCAGGCGCGCCAACGACAAGGCCGAGACCTTCGCCTTGTGCGACGCAATCGGGGTGCGGGTTCCCGCCTGGCGCCGCGTCGCCAGCCCCGCCGAGATCGAGCAGGCCGGGAAGGAGCTCGGCTACCCCGAGCGCGAGATCTGCATCAAGCCGCTCATCTCCTCCGGGACGCGTGGCTTCCGCGTCATCTCGGCCTCGGCCGACCGGCGCAGGCAACTGCTCGAGAACCGCCCCGGCATGCCCGAGGCGTTGAGGCTCGAGGAGGCTGCCGACCTGGCCGGAGGCACGGGCGTCGAGTGGCTGATCATGGAGCTCGCGACCGGCAAGGAGCACACCATCGACGGCTATGCGGAGCAGGGCGAGATCCTGCTTGGCTATCCGAAGACGCGCGAGGCGATGCGCGCCGGCCTGGCCATGTACTTCGAGACGCTCGACAGCCCCGAGCTGATGGAGGCCGGCGCCAAGATCATCCGCGAGCTCAACTTCGACGGCTTCTTCAGCGTCAACCTGGTCGGCGACTGCGTGATCGAGATCAACCCTCGCATCTCGACCGTGCCCTACCAGGAAGACTTCAACTATCCCTACCTGGCGCTCAAGCGCGCCGTCGGCGAGCTCTCGGCCGACGAGCTCCGCGCCTACTCGTCGCGCATCCGCCCCAGCCGGCGAACCCTCCGCTACTTCGATCAGCTCGGTTGGGACGAGTAGTAGCCTGGTTACGCGAACGCGAAAGCGTTCTTCTCGGCACGAAAGCCGAGAGAAGCCTTCCCGACTCCGGGCGAGGCGATCGGAATCGCGTAACTACGGCTAGTCCGTCGGCGGGTCGAGCACCAGCCGCGCCACCTTGAACACCTCGGCGTACGGGCGGCCGACGGTGACACCGTGCACCTTGGCCAGGCTCCGGATGTAGTCGGGATCGGCGTAGGAACGGTGAGCCTGTGACCTGTACTTGCCCACCGCCTCGACCTTCTTCTCCAGCTCGCTCTCGCCGAAGGTGATGTAGCAGTCATCCGAGAAGCCCGAGGTGTTCCAGGGCAGCAGGTAGCCGAGCATGGTCGTGCGCTTGAAGGCGCGCAGACCCTCCCTTGCGACCGTCTGGTGATCCTGGTGCATGTCGGAGGGCGAGGGCTGGAAGACGACGTCGGGCTTGAACTCCTTCGACTCCTTGACCAGCAGCTCGAGGATCTCCTGGCGATGCTGGGGGAAGGTGCGCACGTCGAAGTCGTGCAAGACGACGTCTTTCACCCCGAGCACCGCGGTCGCCTCGCGCGCCTCGCGCGCCAGCGTGTCGGGCGGGAAGCCCTCGGGCAGCGAGCGGTTGGCGATCGAGAAGGCGATGTAGCGAACGTGGCAACCGGCGGCGGCGAGCCGGACGAGCGTCGCGCCGCAACCCAGCTCACCGTCATCGGTGTGCGGAGAGAGAACCAGAGCGCGCTTCCAGCTGTCGGCTAACACGTCGCCTTTCGAATCGTTGGCCTGACGGTAGACGGTTCGGCTCCGAGCGTACCGCCACGGCACCGGGCAATCCGGCCCGAACTATAACCGCGCCCCGTTTCAGGCAGCGTCGCCGTCGGAGGCGGGAGGTAGCACGGCCGCCGCCTCGGCGGCCAGCTCGCCACAGCTTACGCACACTCCGCCGCGCTCCGAAACGGCGTCGACAAAGCGATAGAAGAGCCGGCCCCAGCCCGGCGCCCCGGCAGAATCGAAGCTCCCCGGATGCCAGAGTAGCGAGAAGGCACCCCCGTTCTCCTGTGCCCAGTCGAGCAGCTCGAGCAGGCGCGGCTCGGCCTGGCGTGCCGAAAGACCCAGATAGCGCTCCTCGGCCAGCGTGGCGTCCATCACCGCCAGCGGTATCTCGATCAGGTCGAAGGCTCGCTCGGTTTGGAAGTTCCAGGGGCGAAACGGCTGCGCGATACCGGCCCGGAAGCCGGGCCGGTCGGGAAAACCGAGCGAGCAGTCGTAGCTGAAGCCGAGCTGCTCGATCGGGCCCAGATTGCGCTGCGGATCGAGGCGCAGGTAGTGAAAGCGGTGCCCTGAGACCTGTCCGGCAAGGTCGCGCAGCCGTTCCGTCTCGAGTGCCAGCTGGGCCGGATCGTCTGCGGCGGTGTAGCTGCCGTGCAGGCCGACCTCGGCGCCGCCGTCCTGCAACGTCTGCACCAATTTCGGGCGCAGCCGGTCGTAGAGCTCGGGGGTGGGCCCATCCTCCGCTCGGCCATGCCCGGCCATGACGAAAAATGTCGAGCCGGCGCCGCGACGCTTGAGCTCGCCCGTGACCCGCTCGAAACACCAGTAGGGGTCGCTGCCGCGCAGCTTGTGCAGCGGGATGGCCGCAAGCGCCCTTGCCTCGCGATAGGCCGCCCGGCCCCGGCCCTTCAGGACGGCGCCCTTCAGCCGCGCCGCCGCGCCCAAAGCGGCTCGCCGCGTCCAGCGCCAGGGAACGTCCACGTCGCTGGAGAGAGCGACTGCGAAGCGAGCGCCGCCCCAGCGGCGCGGCTCCACGCCGAGCTTGCGGCGCAGGCGCTCGAGCGGTGGATCGAGTGGGTCGAGCGAGGAGTACGCGGCCAGAAAGCGCCCGTGCTCGTCGCGACGCCCGTCCAACTCCTCGACCCGGGCCAGATCGAAGAAGGCGCCGGCAAGGGCCGCGGCCGGTTCGTCTCCTTCGGGCCGCCTGCCGCTCGCCAGCTCGGCCCAGGCCCGCTCGTCGTAGGGAACGTCGTCGCCGAAGCCGAGCTCGCTCGCCCCGATCGTGTCGAGCACCCAGCGCGCGCGCCGCTCGATCTCGACCGGGATCAAGACGCTCCTGCTTCCGAGGAGGACGCCCTCTTCGCAGTCGCGGCGGCGGCGTTGTCAGGCTCCTCGACCTCTTCCGCGCCCTTGAGCAGCAGTGCGATCAGGCCGCCGGCGAGTGGCCAGATCAGATACGAGGTCTGGAAAACGCGGGCCAGGAAGAGCAGCAGAAAGACGGAGAGCGTGAACCCGACCGCTCCGTTCCAGAGCGATCGCGAGCGCCGCTGGAGCCAGAGCAACCACGCCGTCAGCGGCAACCAGACCAGCAGTGCCAACGGAATGAACGGGTAGTAGCCCGTGCGGCTCGAGATGACGTGCGCCCGCAGCAGCAGCGCCGAGAAGCCGTAGCCGATGATGCGGTAGGTACCCGTGCCGTACTTGACCGTGTCGGTCCAGAGCGCCCCAGGACCGGCCACGAGAAACGGGACGAGGCCGGCCAGGACAACCGCCGCGAACACGATCAGCGGGACCTTCAGCCGCCGCCACTCCATTTTCCGCAGGAAGATGACGAAGAGGAAAGGCGCCGCGACAAGAGCGAACTGCTTGCATAGGACGGCGCCGCCGAGCAGCGCCGCCGCCCCGCTGAAGCGCGAGCGCGCGGCAAGCCCGAAGGCGCAGACCACGAGCAGCAGGCTGAGCGCGTCGGCGGTTCCAAACCAGGCCGCATGCACGATTAGAGGGTTGGCGGCCAGAAGGACGCCGAGCGCAAGGCGCGGCCCGAGCCGGCCCGGGAAGAGCAGGACGGCCGGGAACATGGCAAGCGCACAGAGCACAACCAGGAAGCGAAAATCGGAGAGCGGCTTGGGCAGAGCTCCCCAGGCCGCCGCGACGATGGCGGCGCCCGGGAAGTAGGCGAAGTGGTGCAGCGCCACCTGCTGCTTTTCGACTCCAGGCTTGACGCTGCCGTCGAGGCTGTAGAAGCGCTCGAGCCCCGAGGACGCATAGTCGTGCCCGTAGAGATTGGAGCCGTGCTGCAGCAGCTTGCCCGCGATCTCGATCTGGTAGGTCGAATCGTTCGTGTAGAACCACGGCGCCGTCGACTGCCGCAAGCCCGCCTGCAACGCCACCCCGGGCAGGAGGAGCGCGCAGAGGACGACCGCGGCGCAGGCGACGGCCCAGCGCAGGCGGAGCCGGCCGGCGGCGAGAAGGACGGCTGCGAGCCCGGCAACCAGAACGCCGGCCAGCATGGCGATCGAGCGCATCAGGCCCAGGTCCCAGCGCCCGTGCGCGGCCGACACGAGCGACGCGAACATCCCGGCGGCGTGAACGTGACCGGTGCGGAAGACCCAGCCGTCCAGGCCGAGCACTGGCAGATTGAGAACAACTACCGCGCCAAGCGCCCCGACCAGAAGCCAGGCGTCACTGCCCGAGAGCACACGGTCCTTTGCCGGATTCAATTGGTGCACCGTCCCATCTTCACAGCCGGCGCCGACGGTAACTCAGCCCTGCGACTTGGTGAACCGGCCGCGAT
>Ga0224516_1000349_pt1 | contig 10877 bp, 5 predicted proteins | sample IRFST0metaG_FD_179884 | JGI IMG/M metagenome (GOLD analysis project Ga0224516, IMG submission 179884) | Peat soil microbial communities from Stordalen Mire, Sweden - IR.F.S.T0 | ecosystem: Environmental > Terrestrial > Soil > Wetlands > Peat | place: Sweden: Norrbotten County, Stordalen Mire... | reverse complement strand
GCATTTTTATATATATTGGTCAAGTGTTTATTGTAAAAAAAGAGCAAGGTATATTTTTATACTTTGCTCTTTTGGACAATATCAATGTCATTTTCTTAACTAAATAACATTGGCATATTGACTTGTTATTTTTTTGATTGTGCCTAATGTACTTAGCAGGCAATCTTATTTAATTGCCTGCTAAAATACTTTATGTTTATTATTATAATTAGAAAACTTACCAATACTTATTTATTAATTAAAAATCACTTAGTTCTGCTGATGCATTTTCTCCTGCAATACGTCCACTATTTAAGCAGAAGCCCATTGTATTTCCTGATAAAATAAATGGATAACTATCTCTAAAAATATTACAAGCATCTGTACCAACAGCATATAATCCAGAAATTACTTTATAATCTTGTGTCATAACTTCAGTCTTATGATTAATAAGAATACCACCTAAAGAACCATAAGCACCAACATTTTGACGACAGCAATAGAAAGGTCCTTTTTCAATTGGTTGCATATATTGTCTCTCTTTTTCAAATAATTCATCATATCCTTCAGCACACATATCATTGTATTGTTCTACTTGCTCTACTAAACCAGCTACATCAATACCTGCTTTTTCTGCTAATTCTTCAATAGTATCTCCTTGAGCTATTGGCTCATATCCAGCTTCAAGATCTCTTTCCCATTCTTCATCAAAATGATCAAACAAATCATGTGGATGTACATGAGATACCATATCTGAACCTTTTTTCTTGTATTTCTTAAGCATCTTGCTATCAAATATTGAATAAGCTACACTTCCAGGTTGTGTTGTAATTGCATTTCCAGTAAATGTTGTATTTCCAATTTGATCTTCTGGCATAAATCTTTGTCCAAGCTTATTTACCCATAAACATGGTTGACGGAATGCTCCATCAAGTACAAAGTGATTCATATTATCTGGTAATTGGTACATTAATTCCATACTACATGGTGTATGACCTGAACCTGCTTCCCAAGCCATTTGGATACCATCACCCTTCATGCCTGGAATAGCAAAGTTAAAGATAGTTTTTCCAAATTCGTAACCAGTCTCGTCTTTAATCATTTTAGGATTATCTCCAAATCCACCTGTAGCTAAAATAACTGATTTCCCTCTTGCTTCGATTTCTTCACCATCTTTATTTTTCGCTAAAACACCTACAGCTTGACCATTTTCCATAATGACCTTACTAACAGGAGTTTCATAAATTATTTCAACGCCTAATTCTACTGCTTTTTTAGTCATTCTCTTTGTCATTGTTGTGGCTGCACGAGGACCTGGCGCTCCGCCACCTTCTGATTTTACAACATGCCATGTAAACTCACCATCAGAATATGCTCTTGTATTTTCTGGTGCACTGAAAGCTCTTTGAACACCAACAAACTCAACCCCCATATCCATAAGCCAATCAATAGTATCTCCTGACTTAAAATAATATTCACGAACCATACGAGCATCTACACGGTAATGTGTAAAATACATGTGCTTTCTAAAAGCTTCTCCCGGAGTAAGTGAAACCATTTGATTTTTTTGAACTGATGATCCTACACCAAGAGGACCCATTCCCATATTAGCAGCTCCACCTGTAGTATTTGATTTTTCAAACACTGTTACTTTCGCACCATTTTCTGCTGCTGAAATGGCTGCCGCGAGTCCTGAAAGACCTGCTGCTACTACAATAATATCCGATTCTATATTTTTCATTTTAATACCTCCATCTATCTTAGTATTTAATTTTTTTATCTTACTGGTTTAGATGCTGTAATAAAGTTCTTATAATTTTCTATACGTTGTTTATAATCATCTGATTTCTTTAATTCCATACTTATTGCAACAGTCTTTTTAATATCATCTGCATGAATTAATTTTCCTGATAAAGTATCATGAGCATGTTCTAGATGTTCTTCTGGGAATTCAAAGCTTACTTTACCATCAACAATTTTAACATCACCTTCAATACCGCACATACAACAGACCGCATGTGTAGATTCTCTATCTAAATAGAAGTTTCTGCTATGGCAATGTGGACAAACTCCTTCTTCACCTTTATAAGAAGCATTGGCAATATCTTGTGCAGCTGTTGCAATATTTGCTCCTATCTCATGTATTTTTGCAACTTTATCCTTATCTACAACAATACCTGTAGACCAAGGGAATACTTCGTTATTTATAACTTTCCACATAGGAGTTAATGCTTGTATTGCTGAATCACATTGGAATCTTGTAACCCAATCTGAACCACCAATTCCTATATAAGAAACAACTTTATCTTTTAATATTCTTGGATCTGGAGCCTTACCTCCTGTTGCTTCTGCAATTTTAGTAGCTACCACATTATTTCCTCTATCCATTCTTGGTCCAAAACGATCTCTAATTGTTAGGAATAAACTTGGAGTACCCTTACAGAAAATTGGATTTGCAAAAATTATTCCATCTGCATCTAGCATTTTGTCTAATAACCAATCAAAATCATCTTTTAACACACACATATTTCCTTTTCCAGTCATTAACGATCCAACACACGCTGTACATCCAGTACAATATTTTATTTCTAAATCCAATAAACGAATAAATTCAACTTCTGCTCCCATTTCCTTTGCAGCCATTAAAGCTTCTTTACACATAGAATCATTATTACCATCTTTTCTTCCACCTGAAATTCCTAATACTTTCATACTTGTACCTCCATTTATTCAATGTAATTATTTACATTGTTCTTGTTATTATTTTAACATTTGCTAATTATATAAAAAATCTATTCTTATACTTTATTAACTGTAGATTCATATTCATTTTCACTTATAAAATAATTGTTTTATTATTTTATATAAATTTTTGTAGTTAAAATATTATAATTTTTCAGTTTTGGTTTTCATTTTGATTTTTTGTATGATATAAGGCATATTAAAATAAATAACAAGTCAGTATGCTTGTCTATTTTGTGTAATATGCCTAATTTCTCTTCAAAAGTGTTATAATTCTATTAACCTTTAGAATTTTGTCATTACTTTTCATTATGGAGGTAATTTATGAATATAAATCATGAACTTGTAAATTTTAAAACATCTTCCCCTATGCATTTTTCTGTACTTGCCATTGAAAATTTAGAAAGGTATTGGCATCAGAGTATAGAACTACTATACGTATTATCTGGCAATGCTCAAGTTCATTGCCGTAACGCTCAGTATAACTTGTATGAAGACGATATTATTCTTATAAATATGTTTGATGTACATTCAGTATCTGGTAACCAATGTGAAGTATTATCCTTAAAAATTGATATTTCTGCATTAGATCCTGAAATTTCTCATTTTTCTCAAAAACGATTTAATTGTAATTCATCTATAGAAACAGATAAACTTAAATTTATTCCACTAAAGCAACTTCTTGCTTTAATTGTAAAAGCTAATGCTAATCCCGAAAATAATATTGAACTTTTAAATAAATCCTATATTTATGAATTACTATACATATTAAGTACTTATTTTAATGTAGAAGATACAACTGATTATAAAGATGCGAATAAAAACTTAGAAAGAATAAAAAATATAATAACTTACATAAATGAAAATTATAGAACCAAAATATCCTTAAATAATTTATCAGATACTTTTTATCTATCTACGCCTTATATTTCAAAAATTTTCAAGGAGCTCATAGGTCTTAGTTTTAGTGATTACTTAACAGAAATAAGGCTTTCTAGTGCAGTAAAGGATTTAGCTAATCCCAATTCAAAAATTGAATATATTGCTGAAAAAAATGGCTTTCCCAATACGCGTTCCTTTGTTGCAGCCTTTAAAAATAAATATAATTATCTTCCAAGTAAATATAGTAAAAAAATAAATACCAATTATTCTAATAAAAAAAGCAGCATGACGGAAAGTGTTAATTATTTTGCTTTAAATCATAACACTTCTTTTAACCGTTTGGTAAATTATCTTCCAGACAGTGGTACTGTTACAGAAGTGACTAAATCAAATACTACCATCTATGAAATAGACCCAATTGATACCTCTATAAAAGGGATTCAGTTAAAGCATACTTTTAAAAATCTTACTTGCATCGGAAATGCAAAGAGTATATTAATTTCTGAAAATCAACATATGCTTCGTGAAGTACAACAGGATATTGGATTTAAATATATACGCTTTCATGGATTACTTAATGATGAAATGATGTTCTATTCTGAAAATGAAAATGGCAATCCAGAACTATGCTTTACTTATATTGACTTAGTAATTGATTTTCTTCTTTCAATTAACTTAAAACCTTTTATGGAGCTTTCTTTTATGCCAAAAGAACTTGCAAGTGATCCTAATCGCACAATGTTTTTTATTGATTCTGTTATTAGTCTTCCTAAAAGTATGAAAAAGTGGAATTACGCTATTGAGGAACTAATTAAACATCTTATTTCACGCTACGGAAAGAAAGAAGTTGAATCTTGGCCATTTTTCCTTTGGAATGAACCAGATGTTACAAAAATGTTTGGATTTGAAAATAGATATGATTTTTTTAATTTTTATAAAGAAACCTATAAAACAGTAAAAAAAATTAGTTCTTCTATTTGTTTTGGAAGTTCCCCAGTTTTTCATGATACACTAGCAGGATCAAATAATTGGTCTGATACATTTATAGATTTTTGTAAATCAAATGATTGTTTACCTGATTTTATAAATATGCATTTTTATCCTATGAATTTATCTGGACAGGATCCTACAACTATTTCAAGAAAAACTCATTCTAAAATGCGAAGGTATCTTGTATATATGGACTCTGAAAATGCCCTCAAAGAAAATATTCACTGTATAAAAAAGAAACTTAAGGAATATGATTTAAACTCTGACAAACTATATTTAATTGGCTGGAATTCTTCAATTTCTCATAATGAATTATTAAATGATACTGCATATAAAGCCGCTTATATTGCTAAAAATATTTTAGAGAATTATGATACTCTTGAAAGTTTTGGTTACTGGCAAATATCAGATTTCACTGAAGAAGTAAAGATTAAAAATGAATTATTTCATGGAGGGCAAGGATTCTTTACCTATAATAGAATTAAAAAATCCCACTATCATGTTTTTCAAATGCTTAATAAGCTTGGGGATACTCTTATAAAAAAAGAAAATGGCTTATTCATAACTACAGATGGAGATTCTATTCAGATAATCTTATATAATTATCAACATTACTCTAAACTGTATGCGTCTGGTCAATTATTTGATATGACTTTCAACAACAGATATACACCTTTCCAAAAATCAAATACATTAAAAGTAATTCTGCCACTTACAAATCTTTGTGAAACTAGTTATCAGTTAACAGAAACTATTGTAAATAAATATCATGGAAGTTCTTTTGATAAGTGGATTGAATTAGGCGGATTGCCATTAGAAAGCAAAAATGATATTGAATATTTAAAAGCTGCATCTATTCCAAGAATCCAGAAAAAAATACTAACTACAGAAAATGATACTTTAACAATTATTGCTGAATTAGAGCCTCATGAAGTGCGCTTGATAGAAATTAAACCTTTAACTTTCAATAAAAATTGATTGGTGTTACATGTAACCTGTGGTATTCATAATACAATAAAAAGACACAGTTCCAAATAAACTGTGTCTTCTGGCAATCTCTAGATACATTAAATAAAAATATACTGCAAAACTAATTTACCATTTTCTAATTAATATATTATGATTTAAATTTAGCTACTATATCCCTTAATTCTTCTGCAACTTGCTCAGATTTTTTTGCTGATTCAACAATATTTAATATTATTCCTGTTTGCATATCAACTGATGCTGACATTTCTTCTGTTCCAGCCGCTGACTCCTCAGTTATTGCTGAAATCCCTTGAATAACCTCTACTACTTTATTCTTATTTTCACTCATATTTTTAATATTACTAGTAAGTAGATTTGTTTCATCTATATTTTTCTTTACTGCAACTGAAATTGTATCAAATACTTTTTCAGTTTCTGATAATTTTACATTTGCTTCATTAACAATGTTTTCAACCAAATCCACATTATTCTTTGTTGTGTATATTTCATCTTTAATTTTACCAATTATTAAAGAAATTTCTTCTGTTGCATTAGAGGTTTCTTCAGCTAACTTTCTTACTTCATCTGCTACAACCGCAAATCCTTTGCCTGTTTCTCCTGCCCTAGCTGCTTCAATAGCTGCATTAAGAGCAAGTAAATTAGTTTGCTCTGCAATACTTTTAATTGTTTCTACTATCGTTATTATAGAACTTGATTTTTCAGCCAATGAATCCGCATTTTGAGTAACTTTTTTAGACAATTCTACATTAACATTAAATTTTTCCTGCAACAATTTTAATGATTGGTTACCTTCATCATTCACATCATTTACAACTTTAACATATTTCTTGATAAGTTCTGAATTATTTACAAGTATGTCAATTTCATTAGACAATTCCGAAAGTTTTGAATAACCTTCCATCGCTTGTGATGCTTGATAAGATGCACCTTCTGCTATTTCTGAAACAGTTTTAGATAATTCTTCAATATTAATAGATACATCTTCTGTTCCTTGAGTTACTCCTTTTGAAATATCCAAAACACTGAATGAAGATTTTTCCAATTGAGAAACTATTTCTCTCAATTCTCGTCTCATATCAAACGTAGCTCTAGCCATATCACCAATTTCACTATTTAATTTCCCCAAATGTTCAAATGATTCATCATAAATCAAGTCCAATTTAGAAGTTTTTTCTATTAACTTTACAATTTTTGTTATCGGCCTTGATATTTTTATTCCTATATACCAGGCAACTAGCATACTAATAATTACACCAATAGCTATTACAACACAAATGACTTTTATTGTTCTATACAATGGCTCCATAATTTCTGATTTGGGAACCACATTAACTAATATAGTATCATTAATAAGTTTTGAATAACTAAGAATCATATCTTTACCTTCAAAATTAGTTTCATATATACCTTCATTAGTTGAAGATATATTATTTATAATTTCACTATATTTACCATTGTCTATATTTATAAAATTATCAGTAGAAGTATATTTAGGATGTACTAAAAAATTAAAATTTGAATTTAACAAAAATTCATATCCTGAATTATATAATTTTGTATCTAAAATATTTTTTTTAAATGATTCAAATTCTATGTCAGTTCCAACTACTGCTATCAATTTTCCATCAACAATAACAGGTTTTGAATATGTGACTAGATTAATATTCACCATTTCATCAATATAAGGATCAGACCATACTCCCTTTTTAGCTTTAATAGGTGCATAATACCATGCCATCTTAGGATCATCTTCTTTAAATTGTTCTATTGGAATACCACTTCCATCTACAAATTGACCATTTTCTAACTTAAACATAGATGTATATACTTTTCCCAAAATATTAGGATCAAAAACTATATATTCATCAAAAGATTGTTTGTTACTACTAATAAATTGTTTTATTACTGGTTTTAGTGATTCGTTGAAATCATTTAAGTAATTTGGATCAGAAATTTTAGTCACATCAACTTTAGAAGCAACTATATCTGCAAGACTATTGACTGAATCTTCAGTAGATTTTAATTTTATATTTTGAATATTTGCATTGTTTTTAACAATATAAGCAAGTTTATCTTTTGATTCTGCTGAAATTATATTATTACTTCCATAAATACTAAGTGTCCCTATTGCCGATGTTAATAAAATACTAATTGTTGCTATAGCAAGTATAATTTTTGTACTTATTTTCTTTTTCCTCATAAAAATTCCCCCTACTCTAAATTTACACTAATAATATTAAACTTTTTATTATCCATATCTTATTAAGTAAAATTCATTTTCACAATGCATCGCTAATTTTCTGTCAAATATGATTTGGGTAGCCCTATTAGTAATAAAAAATCTATTTTATCAGCAAATTATATATTTAATTTAGGTATGTAACTAGAAAAAATATATTACATATATGCTAATAAAATATAAATCTAACTCTAGTATTCTCATTAAAAAATTTTTATTTAAGAATTCACATATAAACTAATTTTTATCCATTTTAAAACTCATTTTTCTACATACTATCTTATTTATATACAATATTACTACTTACATTATAATACACTATCCATTCCCTGTATATACATAATATTCCTTGCAAGAAAATCCGCTTCGCAGACTATGTATTTATGCCATCCCAAAAAGTTATCCACAGATTTGACTTTATTATAATTTCCTAAAGAATAAAAAAGAAATTTTTATTAAAAAATTTTTATTGTCAATTTCCATATTCATTTTAGTACACTCCTTCTAACTTTTATAAATAATATAAGTAATATTTATTATTTAAATGTCACACTATTATCCAATTTAGTTTCATTAGTTAATTGAATATCATCCTTAAAAATGCACCTAAAATATTATTGTTCTTTCAATATTTCAGATGCATTTAATTTCTATTTTATTGAATGTTCATCAAATCAACTTCTGTTTCTAAACATTCTTTTAAGCTTCCACCAACATAAATTTTGAACTTGCCTTCTTCTACAATATACTTCATATTGTTATCATAGTAACCTAGCTCACTTACTGGAATTATAAAATCTACTGTTTTACTTTTTCCCTTTTCTAAAGTTACCTTTTTAAATGATTTCAGCTCTCTTACTGGTCTAACCCTTTTAGCTACAACATCTTGAATATATAACTGCACAGTTTCTTCTCCAGCCATTTCTCCTGTATTTGTAACAATAATAGAAGCTTTTAATTGATTTTCAGATATCTCAGCTTGTAAATCTGAATATTCGTAATTAGTATAACTTAAGCCATGACCAAAACAATATACTGGCTCTAAAGGAATATCTAAATACTTTGAAGTAAATTTAGACTTTCCACCTGGACGTCCTGTAGATGGATGATTATAATAACAAGGACATGCACCAGAACTTTGAGGGAAAGTTACTGATAATTTACCACTTGGATTATATAAACCTAGCAAAATTTCTGCTACTGCATTACCTGTTTCTATTCCACCATGCCATGCTTCCAAAATTGCTGGAACATGTTCTGAAGCCCAGGAAATTGCTAGTGGTCTTCCATTAACTAATACTGCCACAACTGGTTTACCTGTTTTAACTAAAACTTTTAATAATTCCTCTTGTTCAATTGGTAGTGAAATATCGGATCTACTTGCTGCTTCTCCAGACATTTCTTTTATTTCTCCAACTACAGCTATAATTAGCTCTGATTGATCAGCTATATTTTTCACCATATCCAAGTCTACTTTATTATCTTTAATACAAGCTTCATATGTCAAATTCTCAAAGTTTGCTTTCATTCCTTCTAATATACTTACACAATCTTCATCACGACCATTGATTGCCCAAGCTCCAAGCATTTGTCCTTTGCTTTCTGCTAAATTTCCTACTAATCCAATTTTCTTATTTTTACTTAAAGGAAGAACACCTTCATTTTTTAAAAGTACCATTGATTTTAAAGCTGCTTCTTTTGACTTTTGTCTAAATTCAATCTTTAGCGTTGTCTTTTCTTCTTTTTCTTTATTGGTTTGATATGGATTCTCAAACAATCCTTTTTCCATTTTTAGCTTTAATACTTTATATACTGCATTATCAATAAAGGATTCTTCTAACTTTCCTTCATCCACTAATTCTTTTAGATAGCTGCTATAACTTTTTGATGACATATCCATAGTTATACCTGCTTCTATTGCAAGTTTTGCTGCTTCCTTTTGATTTTCTGCAAATCCATGGTTAACACATTCTGCTATTGCATTAGCATCACTAACTAGCAATCCATCAAAGCCACATTCTTCTTTTAATACATCTTGTAACAAATAATTATTTACTGTTACTGGAACTCCATTTACATCATTAAAGGAAGGCATTATACTTGCAAGACCTGCATCAATTGCAGCTTTAAATGGTGGTAAATACACTTCATGCAGCTTTTGCATTGACATATCAGTGGTATTATAATCTCGTCCACTTTCTGCTGCACCATAAGCTAGAAAATGCTTAGCACAAGCAAGCAGTCTATCTTCCTGTGCAGGATTATCACCTTGGAAACCTTTAACCTTTGCCCTGGCAAAAACACAATTCAAATATGTATCTTCACCAGCACCTTCACTTATTCTTCCCCATCTAGCATCCCTTGCTACATCTATCATAGGAGCAAAAGTCCAATGAATTCCGGAAGCGGTTGCCTCCTTTGCAGACATTTCAGCAGTTTCTTCCCATAACTTCTCATCAAAAGCACAACTTTCTGCAAGCGGAATTGGATATACTGAACGCATTCCATGAATTATATCTGCTCCAAATAACAGAGGTACCCCAAGACGTGATTCCTCTAATGCAATTTTTTGAAGATAATTTATCTTTTCCGCACCATACAATCCATTGAAAGAACCTATTTTCCCTGCTCTAACCTCATCTTCTCTCAAATCCTCTTTTGCTGTACTCATAAGCTTATGAAATTCCGCCTCACTTATTCTTCCATCAAACATCATATCTAATAATTCTTCAAAAGAAACTTCAAAGGCACCTACAAGTGAAGGTCCTAGTTGTTGCAATTGTCCAATCTTTTCTTCTAGTGTCATTTGATTTAGTATAACTTTAATCTTTTCATGTTGCTTTTCTGTAATCATTTTTCTTCCCATCCTCTTTTTACATTTTTATAATAACTCAAAAGTTTTATATTTCTTAGATATTCTGGTCTAAACAAAACTTTCTTATTACCCTTAACTGCATATTTTAAAGAAACTCATAATTATCAATCTGCTTAGTTATCTTTGTATTTTGTAAAAGCAATCATCACTTTATAACTACGTTTATAAACTAATTATAGA
>Ga0224516_1000347_pt1 | contig 10940 bp, 5 predicted proteins | sample IRFST0metaG_FD_179884 | JGI IMG/M metagenome (GOLD analysis project Ga0224516, IMG submission 179884) | Peat soil microbial communities from Stordalen Mire, Sweden - IR.F.S.T0 | ecosystem: Environmental > Terrestrial > Soil > Wetlands > Peat | place: Sweden: Norrbotten County, Stordalen Mire... | reverse complement strand
ATAGTAATTTTTATGAAAACAAAATTGAAATTGAAGAATTTATAAAACCATTTAATTTAAGTAAAGCTCCACTTATTCATGTTAGCATTATTGAATTTAGGGATGTTTCAATTTTAATAATAGATATACATCACATAGTTGCAGATGGGGTTTCAATGAGCATAATAACAAAAGAACTATCTTCATTATATAATGAGGAGAAACTTACTAAGCTAAAAATTCAATATAAGGATTTTTCAAACTGGCAAAATAAGCTATATAAAAATGGACTATTAGATGATCAGGAAAAATATTGGATTAGCAAGTTTAAAGGAGAAATTCCTGAATTTAATATACCATCAGATTATAAAAATACTTCAACTGAAGGTTTTGAAGGAGATACAATAACTTTTGAACTAAATAAAGATTTAACTTTTAAAATAAACAAAACTATAACTAGCTTAGGGTTAACAAAGTTTATGTTTTATGCAGCAGCGTACAAGGTGCTTTTATATAAATATACAGATCAAGAGGATTTAATAATAGGAACTCCAGCAGCTGGAAGAACTCATGAAGATCTTAAAGGGACAGTAGGTATGTTTGTTAATACATTACCATTAAGAAATAAAATAAGCAAAAATATGAGCTTTAAAGATTTTTTAAGAGAAGTAAAAGAGAATTCTTTAAAAGCTTTTGAAAATCAAAACTATGATCTTAAAAATTTAATTGAAAAATTAAATGTAAAGAAAGCTTCTATATTTAATGTAATTTTTTCTTTTCAAAATGTAAATATCGATGATTTAAGTTTTAATAATACAGAGATATCAGCTTACAAATTAAAAAGTAGCATATCAAAGTTCCAGATTTCTATGATACTTGAGGAAGATAAGGAAAAAATATCAGGTGAATTAGAATATCAAACAGCATTATATAAAAAAGATACAATAGAAAATTTTGTAGGACATTATATTAATATTCTAACAAAAGTACTAGAAGATTTAGATAAACCTATTGATGAAATTGATATGTTATCTGAAGGGGAGAAGGATTTAATATTTAATAAATTTAATAACACTAGAAGGGAATATGCTGAGAATAAAACAATAAAGGAACTATTTGAAGAAATATCTGAAAGGTCACAAAATAAAACTGCACTCGTATCAAATGGACAACATTTAACTTATAAAGAATTAAATGAAAAGGCAAATCAGCTTGGTAATTTATTGGTAAAGAAGGGGGTAAGTAAAGAAGATATTGTTCCAATATTATGCGATAGAAGTATAGATACAATAATTGGTATGCTGGCAATTATAAAAAGTGGAGCTGCATATCTTCCAATAGATGAAGATTATCCTGAAGCAAGAATAAGATATATGCTTGAGGATAGCAAGAGCAAAATACTTTTAATTAAAAAACATAAGGTAGAGAAAATGAATTTAGAAAAAATAAATATACAATTAATAGATTTAAATAGTGAAGAAATATTTAAGGAAAGCAAAGAAAATCTTAAAAATATAAATTCATTTAAGGATTTAGTATATGTAATTTATACGTCGGGTTCAACTGGAAATCCTAAAGGTGTATGCTTGGAAAATAAAAATTTAGGAAAACTTGTAAACAATCCTGATTATATTAAGATTAAGGACAATGATAAAATTCTTCAATGTGGATCTTTGTCTTTTGATGCATCAGTATTTCAAATTTGGATTGCACTACTTAATGGAGCAGCATTACACTTGGAAGAAAAAGCTTTAATAATTAATGATACTGCATTAGAAACTTATATTAATCATAATAAAATAACAATAATGATTATGCCTACTCCATTATTTAATCAATATAGTGAAAGTAATATAGCAATTTTTAAAAGCTTAAGATGTTTAATTGTAGGAGGCGATGTCCTATCGAGCAAGCAGGTAAGTAAAATAACAAAAGTATATAAAAATTTAAAGATTCTAAATGCATATGGACCAACAGAAAATGCAGTAATTTCCACAGTATATGAAGTAAAGGGTATGTGGGATAAAAATATAGCGATACCTATAGGTACCCCAATATCTAATTCAACAGCTTATATAATGGATAAGAATAACAATCTGCTTCCAATCGGAGTCCCTGGAGAACTATGCGTAGGTGGAGATGGAATTGCAAGAGGATATTTAAACAGAGAAGAGCTTACAAAAGAGAAGTTTATAAAAAATCCATATGTAAAAGGAGAAAAGATATATAAAACTGGAGATCTTGCAAAATGGCTGCCAGATGGAAATATAGACTTTATGGGAAGAATTGATTATCAAGTAAAAATTAATGGTTTTAGAATAGAACTTCAAGAAATTGAAGCACAATTATTAAAATATTCAAAATTAAAAGAAGCAGTTGTAGTGGATAAAGAGGATGAAAATGGGAACAAATATTTATGTGCATATGTTGTAAGTGAAGAAAAAATTTCTCCGAAGGAGATAAAGGACTTTTTAAAAAAAGAAATTCCAAGTTACATGATTCCTTCACATATAATGCAGCTTGAAAGTATGATTGTTAATTCTAATGGGAAAATTGACAGAAAAGCACTGATTAAACTTAAGTTATCTAATTTAAAGGAGGAATATATAACTCCTAAAAATAATATTGAAGAAAAAGTTTCAGAGGTATGGAGTAAAATATTAGATATAAATAATGTAAGTACTGATTCGAATTTCTTTGAAATTGGAGGCAATTCATTAAAAGCAATTTCAGTAGTTTCAAGATTAGCAAAAGAATTTAATATTGCTATAAATGATATATTTAAATATCCAACTATCCAAGAATTAGCTTTGAATATTAAATTCAAAAAAGGAACTTTAAGCTTAAATATTAAGCAAGCTCAAGATGAAGTGGTTGTTACAGAGTTTAAGGAAGAAAATAAAATTCCCAAAGCTATAAAGTCACTTTATGATTCATATATAGATAATATTGAAAAATATACAAATCTTGATTTAAATAATGAAACTGATTATAAAAATATTTTACTTACAGGTGCTACTGGATATGTTGGTGTAAATATTTTAAAAGAGCTTATACTGAAAACAGATAGTAAAATACATTTGTTATTAAGAGGAAAAACTATCAAAGAAGCTGAAGAGAGGATTGTGGAAAAAACTGCCTTCTATTTTGGACAAGGATTTTATCTTAAATATAAGCATAGAATAAATATCTTAATAGGAAATATATCAGAGGATTATTTAGCGCTAGATACTAATACCTATGAAAAGTTATCTTTAGAGATAGATTGTATAATCAATTCTGCAGCTAATGTAAAACATTATGGTAAGTATGAAGATTTTTATAATACAAATGTTTTAGGTACAAAGTATTTACTAGATTTTGCTCAAAAAGGTTTAATAAAGGACTTTAATCAAATATCTACTATTAGCGTTGGAAGTGGAAGTATTTCGAGTAGAGATTTAGTCATGTTTTCAGAAGCAAATATTGATATTGGGCAAGAGTGCGATAATGTATATGTACGTTCAAAATTAGAAGCTGAAAAATTAGTTGAAGAAGCTGGTAAAAAAACATTAAATACTAAAATATTTAGGATTGGAAATGTAACGTTTAATTATGAAACAGGACTATTTCAAGAAAATATAACAGAAAATGCTTTTTACAAAAATATGAAAGCTTTTATTAAACTTAATTGTATACCAGAAATAAAAGGCAATATTTTTGATTTTTCTTATGTAGATCAATTATCTAAAGCAATTATTCTTCTTTTTAACAAGACTAACTGTAAGAATCAAGTATTTCACATAGAAAATCCTAAAAAAATAAGTACTATGGAATTAGTACAAGCATTAAGAATAAAATATAAAAACATAGAGCTTAAAAATATGAATAAATTTCTATCATATATTTCTTTAAAGAGTGAAGATGGAAGGTTAAGAGAATATGTTGACGATGTTGTGGTTCATCTTGGTTTACTTGAAAATAATAATTTAACAACATTTATAACTGTAAGTAACAGAACAAATGCTGTTTTGAAAAAATTGGGTTTTGAATGGAGCAAATTGGATGAGGCTGCTGTAAAAAGAATGCTTGACTATTGTGAGAAAGTTAACTTTTTATAGATATGCAACTTAGCGTTCATGCTTGTGCGTATATTTTACCGAAAGGTAGTTGATTCTTTGTGAAGTCAATGTTGTCAATTTCACAAATAAATGGGAATTATTTGTGAAATTGATATTAATGAAAATATAAAATGGGGTACTTTATGAAAATTTATGCTTTAAAAATTATAGATATTAGTAAAGAAGAGTTAGATAAGTTATGCTCATTTATTGATTTAGAGAAAAAATGTAAAATAAAAAAATTTTCTGAAAAAAAAGATATGATTAGAACATTAATGGGAGAAATATTAATAAGAACAATAATTAATCGAGAATTGGATAGTAGCAATAAACATATAAAATTTGAAAAAAATAAATATGGTAAGCCTTATCTGAAAGAATATCCCAAATTTAATTTCAACATATCACATTCAGGAGATTTCGTAATATGTGCTATTGACAATAAACCTATAGGAATTGACATTGAAGAGAAAAAACATATAGAGTATGAAGAAATAGCTAAAAATTTTTTCGATATAAGTGAATTTGATTATATTGTTAATCAAGATCTAAATATTCAATTAAGCAAATTTTATGAAATATGGACTTTGAAAGAAAGTTATATCAAATGTTGTGGACAAGGTTTATCAATGCCTTTGAATTCATTTTCTGTTGATATGGACCAGTATGAAAACATTAAAGTGATTATTAAAAATAAATATATGAAACATACATTTAAGAAATTTAATATAGGATCAAGTTATAAAATGGCTGTATGTTCATTAAATAAAAAGATTCCTAACAATATAATAATTATAGATCAAAGTATATTAATTAATTCAGCTTTCAATTCTTGGTTATAATAATATCTAATTAAATAAAGAAAGTTTATTTCTTTGTCGCTGGATAAAGAAAAGAATAAGTGTTCAAATTTGTTTTTTGAAAAGGTATTATAAAGTTTAATCAAAAACAAATGTGAAAGGTTCAATTTTCAGTAACATTAAAGACTAATATTTTGAATTGATTTAATCAAAATATTAGTCTTTAATTTAGGCATTATCAAAAAAATAACAAGTCAGTATGCTAGTAAAGGTTACTAATTAATTTTAAAATATCTCTAACTCCACTTTTAATATCACTTATTTCGCAATTTCCAACACTTATTTTTAAAATATCATTGTTAAAATAATCTTTTAAATAATAGTCATGCATAGTATTTATTAGTATATCTTTCTTTTCACATTCTTTAGTTAGCCAATTTATATCAATCTTATTTAAAAATTCAATGCAAGCATAAAAGCCAGTGTCTGGTATATGCCATTTTATATCAGCAATTTCAATTTCACTTGAAACTTCTTTTAAAGTATTCATTCTTTCACTATATATTTTCTTTAAGCGTTTTTTATTTGCTTTAAACATTCCACTTTTTATGTAAATTTCTAAAGCACCTTGGGATAAAACTGATGTATTTAAATCCATCCATCTCTTATATTCTTCAAAAGTATTTCTTAAAGTTTTAGGGAGCACAACTGCTGCAATTCTAAGTCCTGGAAGAAGTGTTTTTGAAAAGCTTTTTATATATGCAATTCTAGAGGAAATATCACTATAATACATTGGATAGACATTGTTTTTAAGTTCCAATTCCCCAAGATAATCATCTTCAATTATGTAAACATCATATTTTTCAGCTAATTTTATAATTTGCATTTTATCATCATTAGAATAACTTAAGCCAAGAGGATTGCTAAAGCGTGGCATGGTATAAAAACATTTTATGTTATCATGTGCAAATTTTCTTTCAAGTTCTTCAAAATCTAGTCCATTAAATTTTCGTTCAATACCAATTACTGGAGTTTTAGTTGTTTCAAGAGCCTTTAGTGTTCCGTGATAAGTTGGTTGTTCCACAAGCACATTGATTTTTCCGTTTGGAAAAGGCATGCTGCAAAGTATATTTATAGCTTGCTGTGAGCCGGAAGTTATATAAATATCTTCTGAATTACAAAATATTTGATAATCTTCAAAGTATACTTTTAAAGTTTCGGTTAATCCTGTAAGCCCTTTTGGAGAGGAATAATTAAAAAGAGTTGCTTTATATATTTCTATAGCTTGATTCAAACAGTGTTGAAATTCTTCATATGGCAGGATACTTTCATCAGGTGAACCTGATGAGAAATCAATTATTTTATTTAATTTATCCTTATGAAGTTCTTTTTTATCAACTAAATAATATCCACTTTGAGGAATTGAATATACTATATGCTCAAGTTGAAGTTTTTCATAAGCATGTACAACTGTTTGCTTACTACATTTAAATTTTTCTGATAAATCTCTAATAGTCGGCATTCTTTGACCATGCAGTATAATTTTGTTTTCTATTTCAGAATTAATAAAGTCTATTATATCTTCGTATTTACTCATATAATCTCCTTTTTGTACTAGGACAATCTTAGATTTTCTTTGTTGAATTGAATTATTCACTGATTTACACTCTAATTGTACCATTAATTATATAAAAATAACTTTAGGAGGAAAACAATTATGTTTATAATAATTTTAAAATATGAAAAACCAATTGAAACTGTTATGAGATATTTAGATGAACACATAATATTTCTTGATAAATATTACGCTCTGCATAAATTCATATGTTCTGGAAGGCAAGAACCAAGAACGGGTGGAATAATATTATGTAATGGAAAAGATAAGAGCGAGATAAATTCAATAATTGAAGAAGATCCATTTTATAAAAACAATATTGCAAAATATGAAATAATTGAATTTACACCAACTAATTATGCAGGCGGCTTTAAAGAATTTGCTATATAAAAGATTTATTTGATTGTGCCTAAATAAGGCATTGTATATAAAAACTAATAATTTCGAATGATAGGAGAGTTAAAATGATAAGAAATATGCAGTATAAAGACATTGAAGAAATTAAAGAAATAGACAGGTTATGCTTTAAAGCTGATTTTAATAGAACAGCTGAAGGAATACAAGGATATATTGAAGCAGGCTTTAATTCAAGTCTTGTATATGAGATAGATAATAAAGTTGTAGGATTTAATTTTATACATCCTTGGGGATCTTTTGCTTGGTTTGGTCCATTTGGAGTACATCCAGATTACCAAGGCAAAGGTATTGGGAAAGTGCTAATCAATCATACAATAAAGACTTTAAAAGAGGGTTACAAGGTATCAACCATAGGTCTTAATACTATGCCAGAATCACAATATAATATTGGCTTTTATATGAGCCTTGGCTTTACACCACTCAAGCTTTCATTAAATTTGAAAAAACAGCTTGATTTTTACAATCCAATATCAATTTCAAGTAATTACAATGTAAGTCAAGTAGATATAACTGATGAGTTAAGTTATGTAGCTTTAAAAGATAATTTAAAATCCATGTTTAATGAAATGTTTAATGGTTTTGATTTGACTTCTGAGCTTCATTTGATAAAGCATAAAAGTTTTGGAACTGTCTTTACATTAAAAACTTGTGATAAAGTTCAAGGAATTGCCATATGTCATACAAAATCAATAAGGGAAGACAGTAAAAAAGATTTACAGATAAAATTAGCTATTATAAACAGTAATTTAGATTTTAGAGAAGCAATAGATTCTATTATAGATGCTTGCATGCAGTATGCTAAAAATATTAATTATGAGAGTATATCCTTAGATTGTAATACTTATCAAGAAGAAATATGTAATTATTTAATTTCAAAGCATAATTTCAAAATACAGAAAACTCAAGTTATGATGATTATGGGAAAGAACAATCCGTTTGAAAATGATGGCATAATATTATTAACAAGATTGGCGGGATAAAATTATATATTAAAGGGAACGTTAAAAAGATTAGAGGATATCCAAGAGATTGGAATTCTCTTTTTTGTTTGCAATATTATTTTAGAAATCATATAAGGAGTCAATAATTAATAAATAAGATTATAATTATTTTAACTTACTCAGGTGAAAGTGGCTAATTGAAAAAATAGTAAGGTAAATTTGCATAATAATGATACAATAATATATGCAGTGTAATAGATAAGTAACTTTTGCTTAGCAATTAATTTGTGGATCAAGTGAAACTTGATTCAGGTGGTGTTTGATCCCCATCTGAATCTTAGTTGAACTTATCTAGCTATGGGATAAAAAAGGATGTGAGAAATATGATCATACTATTAGGACTAGGTATTATGGCTATAATATTAAATCTACTTTTTTCTTTATCATTGATTTTTATAGAGAGAAAAGACCCAACTACAACCTGGGCATGGCTTTTAATATTATTAGTTTTGCCAGGACTGGGATTTCTGATATATATTCTGCTTGGTCAAAATTTGAGCAGACAAAAGATTTTCAAAGAGAAAATACAAGTTGATGAAGGTAAAAGAAAAAATATAAATGATAAATATGAAGGTGAGATTCATAAACATGATGGTGGAGAGAGATTTTCAGATTTAAGAAAAATGAATTTTAATCAATCAGGTGCCAGATATACAACAAATAATAATGCTAATGTATATGTAAATGGTGAAGACAAGTTTAAACAATTAATAAAAGATATAAAAAGTGCGAAAAGGTATATACATATAGAATACTATATTTTTAAAAACGACATAATTGGAAAGATAATAATAAATGAATTGACAAAGAAAGCAAAAAAAGGATTAGAAGTTAGATTATTAGTAGATAGTATGGGATCAAGGAAATTAACAAAGAAAGCAATTAAAGAATATTTAGATGCTGGTGGGAAGTTCTCAATATTTTTTCCGGGAATTTTACCGCACATAAATACTCGTATAAATTATAGAAATCATAGAAAAATAGTTGTAATTGATGGAGAATATGGATATGTTGGCGGATTTAATGTTGGAAAAGAATACGTAAATAAAGACCCAGAAGTAGGTTTTTGGAGAGACACGCATGTAAGAATTAAAGGCGAGGCAGTAGAGGATTTAAATGAAAGATTTTTGCTTGATTGGTGCCATGCATCAAATGAAGTAATAGAAGATTATGATAAATATTCACCAAAATGTAACAGCGTTGTTGGCGATATGGGAATACAAATTGTAACAAGCGGACCAGATCATAAGGAACAATATATTAGAAATGCTTATATAAAGCTTATAAACAATGCAAAAGAGAATGTATATCTGGAAACACCATATTTAGTTCCAGATTCTCCTATATTAGAAGCTTTAAAAATATCTTCACTATCTGGAGTTGATGTTAGAATAATAATACCTGGTAAACCAGATCATATTTTTATGCAGTGGGCAGCAGGAGCTTATATAGGAGAATTATTAGAAGCAGGAATAAAAGTATATAAATATGAAAATGGATTTATTCATGCTAAGACAATCGTTGTTGATAGTGCTGTTATCAGCATAGGAACAGCCAATTTAGATATAAGAAGTTTTAAATTAAATTTTGAAGTTAATGCATTTATTTTTGATGATAGAATAGCAAAAGATGGAGAAATACAATTTATGAAAGATATTGAAGAATCGGAAGAAATAATAAAAGAAGTATATGATAATAGGAGTATTAATATTAGGATTAAAGAATCTTTGATTAGATTAGTATCACCAATATTATAGCTTTAGATATTATCAAAAGTTAATATGAATTAATGATTAAATAAATTAAAGACTTAATTTATAATTCAAAAGACTAAACCCATTATATTAACAGCACAATAAATTAGTATAATAGGAAAAATCAAGGAGTATTGTATGGAAAAGAAAATTAAATTTTATTATTCTTTAGCTACATATATAAATTATGGAGTAATTAGTATTGTAACAACTTTTTATATCCCTTATTTAAATCAAGTTATTGGACTATCTTTAAACGAAATTGGAGAAGTAGTATCTATAGGAGCATTATTTGCAATTTTTTCACAATCAATTTTAGTCAATAGACTTTCTAGAATTGAAAATAAGAAAAAGTTTATTATTATTCATTTGGTTGCAGTAATTTTCATGATAGTGTTATTAATGTACATTAACAAAAATATGATATATTTCTTTGCAATTTTATATGGGATTGTTATACAAACTGTTGGAACCGTATATGAAATATATGTTGAAGAATTATCAGTTAAACAAAGAATGGAATATTCTCAAATTAGAAAATGGGGATCTATAGGATTTGGATGTATAGTAATATTAAGTGGTATTATAATTTCAAAATATGGGTTTAGAATTGTACATTTAATGGGCATTTTAATGATAGCCATAGTTATATTTATAATATATATTAAATTTAAAAATCTTGAGTCTCGGAACCAAAGAAACGGAACAAAATTAATTGATGTACTAAAAAACAGAAATGCATTAATTCTTGGAGGTATTAATCTTTTAGCTATTGGAACTTATAATGCAATAGAATTTGCTTATTCAGCTTATCTAGTAGAGATAGTAGGAAACACTAATTTAGCAAACTCTCTATATAGTAAATCAATAGGCATGAGAGTCTTTATTGAATTTATAGCTTTTATGTTTGTTGGGAGGATTCTGAGAAAGGGAAATTATAAAAAATATTTGATAATAGCTTTTTCCATAGCAGCATTAAGAATATTGCTATTTTCAACAGCATATGTACCTTTAGTCATTTTAGGTGACCAATTACATGGAATAATGTTTGCATGTTATTTAACATTTTTATTTAAATATATTAGAGACGTAGTTGATGATGAATTAGTGGCAGGGACCTTTTCGTTTGTAAGTGTATTGAGTTCAGGAGGCGCAAGCTTTATATATCCGCAGATGTTTAGCGCAATTCAAGGGAAATTTGGATATAGTGTAATGTATTTAATAGGATTTTCAATTATATTAATCTGTGCTTTAATTGCTTCTAAAGTTCTTCC
>Ga0224516_1000339_pt1 | contig 11018 bp, 8 predicted proteins | sample IRFST0metaG_FD_179884 | JGI IMG/M metagenome (GOLD analysis project Ga0224516, IMG submission 179884) | Peat soil microbial communities from Stordalen Mire, Sweden - IR.F.S.T0 | ecosystem: Environmental > Terrestrial > Soil > Wetlands > Peat | place: Sweden: Norrbotten County, Stordalen Mire... | reverse complement strand
TAGAAGAAATCTTGTTAATATGTATTCTTTTGCAGAGTTAGTGGAATTGGCAAGAGAAAATATGGATTTCCCTTCAGTTGTAGATGTTGATAATGATAGATTCTTAAAACCAAATAACATGATTGAAGAAATAAGAATTTGTTGTATTGAAACACATCAAAAAGTTCCAGAAACAACTGGAGAAATAGCTTTATGTGTATTTAATAGCTTAGCTCATTGTTACAAAAAAGCTGTTTCTAATCTTGAAGAAATATTTGAAAAAGAATTCAAGAGAATTAATATTTTTGGTGGTGGATGTCAAAATAATTTATTAAACAAGTTAGTTGCAAAAGTCACTGGAAAAGAAGTGCTTGCAGGGCCTGTTGAAGCTACTGCCATAGGAAATATTGTTGCTCAACTAATAAGTTACGATAAGTTTAAAGATTTAGGTGAAGCAAGGGAAGCAATTAAAGAATCATTCGAAATTAAAATATTTAAATAATAACTGTTAACTGAATTAATTGGAGGTTTAAAAATGAATATTAAAGAAAAATATGAAGTAGCTAAAGTAGAATATGAAAAATGGGGAATAGATGTAGAAAAAGTTTTAGAAGAACTTAACAAAGTTAAAATATCAATTCATTGCTGGCAAGGTGATGATGTAAAAGGTTTTGAGGTAGCTAAAAATGAATTATCTGGAGGAATTCAATGTAATGGGAACTATCCAGGAGCAGCTAGAAATGCTGATGAATTAAGAAAAGATTTAGATAAAGCATTAAGTTTAATTCCAGGAAAGCATAAAATAAATCTTCACGCAATTTACTTAGAAACTGATGGTAAATTTGTAGATAGAGATGAAATAAAACCAGAACATTTTGCAAATTGGGTTAAATGGGCAAAAGAAAATGGATTAGGATTAGATTTTAATCCAACAATATTCTCTCATCCAAAATCATCAGATGGTTTAACACTTTCTCATCCAGATAAAGAAATAAGAGATTTTTGGATAAAGCATGCTATTGCTTCAAGAAAAATTGGAGAATATTTTGGCAGAGAACTAGGGCAAACTTGTTTGACAAATATTTGGATTCCAGATGGTTATAAAGATATCCCAAGTGATAGATTAGGACCAAGAAGAAGACTTAAAGAGTCTTTAGATGAAATTCTAAAAGTTCAAATTGATAAGAAATACAATCTTGATTGTGTTGAATCAAAAGTATTTGGAATAGGTGCAGAAGCTTATACAGTAGGTTCGAATGAATTCTATTTAAACTATGCAGCTAAAAATAACATAATGTCATTAATGGACACAGGACATTATCATCCAACAGAAGTTGTTTCAGATAAGATTTCATCAATGTTATTGTTTGATGAAAAAGTTGCTTTACATGTAAGTAGACCAGTAAGATGGGATAGTGATCATGTAATAACTTTAGATGACGAACTTAAAGAATTAGCTAAAGAAATAGTAAGAAATGATGCATTGGATAGAGTAATTATTGGACTTGATTTCTTTGATGCTAGTATAAATAGAATAGCAGCATGGACAATAGGATCAAGAAATATGATAAAAGCATTACTAAATGCAATGTTAATTCCAAATGATAAATTAAGAGAATTACAAGATGATGGAAATTTCACAGAAAGATTAGCTTTAATGGAAGAATTCAAAACATACCCAATGGGTGATATTTGGAATTACTACTGTGAAAAGAATAATGTTCCAGTAGCAGAAAGCTGGCTTAATAATGTTAAGGAATATGAGAAAACTGAATTAGCAAATAGAAATTAGCATTTCAATGTTAAATGTTAAATGTTAAATGTTAAATGTTAAATGATGAATTATTATGTATAATAATTCATCATTTAGAAATAAGTCTAAATATGATTTGAAAAATAAAAACTTAATTATAAATAATGAAAGTAGGAGATTAAAATGACTATGGAAGATATGAAATTTATACAAAATTTTAAGAAAATTACTGAAGATTCGTGGCTTAAAGGTTGGCATGAAAGAAATGGTGGAAACATAACTTACAGATTAACAGAAGCTGAGGTAGCTGAAGTTAAAGGATTTATAAATGAAGATTCAGAATATACTCCAATTGGTGTAACTGTTAAAAACTTAGCTAATGAATATTTCTTAGTAACTGGAAGTGGAAAATTCATAAGAAACATGACTGTTTGCTTAGAAGAAAATGCAGGAATAGTTAAGATTGATGAAAAAGGTGAAAACTACAAGATAGTTTGGGGCTTAGTTAATAGTGCAAAACCAACAAGTGAATTACCTTCACATTTAATGAGTCACTCAATTAAGAAGGAAAAAACAAATGGTGCACATAGAGTTATAATGCATTCGCATACTACAAATGTTATTGCGTTGACATTTATATTACCACTAGATGGAGCAACATTTACTAGAGAATTATGGGAAATGGCAACAGAATGTCCAGTAGTATTCCCAAGTGGTATAGGCATAGTTCCTTGGATGGTTCCAGGTGGAGCTGCAATTGCAGAAGCTACTGGTGAATTAATGAAAAGCCACGATGTTGTAATTTGGGCACATCATGGAATCTTCTGTTCAGGAGAAACTTTAGATTTAACTTTTGGACTAATGGATACAGTAGAAAAATCAGCTGAAATTTTAGTTAAAGTATTATCTATGGGTGGAAAGAAGCAAACAATAACTTCTCAAAACTTTAGAGATTTAGCAAGAGATTTTAATGTTAGTATTTCAGAAGATTATTTAGCTTAATAAATTTAATAATTTTTTAAGGCTCATATGAAATTTATATCTGAAAATTTCAATTAAATGAGCTTTAAAAAAGCTAATTTCAAATATAGTTTGAAACTATTTACAAATTATTAAATAAGTATTAATATTCATTTATAGTAATTATTTAACAATAAAATTAGAATATGTTTCTAATTTACTATAAAAATAAATTGTAAGAGGAGATTGATTGTTATGGCAAACAGAATGATTTTAAATGAGACAAGTTATATAGGAGCAGGAGCAATTGAAAATATTGTTTCAGAAGCTAAAGGCAGAGGGTATAAAAAAGCGTTAGTTGTAACAGATAAAGATCTAATTAAATTTAATGTAGCAACTAAGGTAACAGATTTATTAAAAGCAAATAACTTAGATTTCGAAATTTTTGATGAAGTAAAGGCTAATCCAACTATCAATGTAGTTTTAGCTGGTATAGAAAAATTCAAAGCATCTGGAGCAGATTACTTACTTGCAATAGGTGGAGGTTCATCAATTGATACTGCAAAAGCTATTGGAATCATTATAAATAACCCTGAGTTTTCAGATGTAAGAAGTCTTGAAGGTGTAGCTCCAACTAAAAATAAATGTGTCGATATTATAGCAGTAGCAACAACAGCAGGAACTGCAGCAGAAGTTACAATTAACTACGTAATTACTGATGAAGAAAAGAAACGTAAATTTGTATGTGTAGATCCACATGACATCCCAGTTATAGCAGTTGTTGATTCAGAAATGATGTCATCAATGCCAAAGGGCTTAACAGCAGCTACAGGTATGGATGCTTTAACTCATGCTATTGAAGGATATGTTACAAAAGGAGCTTGGGAATTAACAGATACTCTTCATTTAAAGGCTATTGAAATTATTGCACGTTCACTTAGAAGTGCAGTAAATAATGAGCCAAAAGGAAGAGAAGATATGGCTCTTGGACAATATGTTGCAGGTATGGGCTTTAGTAATGTAGGTCTTGGAATTGTTCATGGAATGGCACATCCACTTGGAGCATTTTATGACACTCCACATGGAATTGCAAATGCAGTGATTTTACCATATGTTATGGAATATAATGCAGAAGCTACTGGAGAAAAGTACCGAGAAATTGCTAGAGTAATGGGTGTTAGTGGTGTAGATAATATGTCACAAGAAGAATATAGAAAAGCAGCAATTGATGCTGTTAAGAAGCTTTCAGAAGATGTTGGAATTCCTAAAACATTAAAAGAAATTGGTGTTAAGGAAGAAGATTTAGAAGCACTTTCAGAATCAGCACTTGCTGATGCATGTACTCCAGGTAACCCAAGAGATACAAATGCAAAAGAGATTTTAGAAATATATAAATCAATATATTAAAATAAAAATACCTAATAATATACAGCTGCCTTAAATCATGAAGTGATTTTAGATTTAAGGCAGCTGTTTTAATTATTTTCTACAACATGTATATAAAGGATGATATAATCATATTGCTTATATGGTGAAAAAATAAAGGATCTCATATGATATTTTTATAATGATTAATATAGTTATAAGGTAAAGGGAATAACTATAAATAAGAAAAAAAATATTGTGAAGATAGCACTAGGTTATTTTAAGTTAGTTAAAAAGTACAGATTTTAATATAAAAATTAATTACAAAATTATATTGAGTATATGAATTAGGAGGAAACCAATGTTAAAAATAGGATGTCATTTATCAGCTTCAAAGGGATTTGAAAATATGGGAAGGGAAATTCTTAAAATAGGAGGAAATACATTTCAATTTTTCACACGTAATCCAAGAGGAAGCAAAGCAAAAGCTATTGATGAAAATGATGTAGAAAATTTCTTAAAACTAGCAAAAGAAAATAATTTAAATACAATATTGGCTCATGCGCCATATACATTAAATCCTTGTTCAGCAGATGAGAATACAAGAAGATTTGGATTAGAAGTAATGAAGGATGATTTAATTAGAATGGAATATATACCAAATAGTTTTTATAATTTTCATCCTGGTAGCCATATTAAGCAAGGTGTGGATATTGGTGTTAAATATATTTCTGACATGTTAAATGATGTGTTAAAGCCAGAACAAACAACAACAGTATTACTTGAAACAATGGCAGGAAAAGGTACTGAAATTGGGCGTACATTTGAAGAGTTACAAGAAATATTGAGTCATGTAAATTTATCTGAAAAGATGGGGATATGTCTTGATACTTGCCATGTATATGATGCAGGGTATGATATTGTGAATAATTTGGATGGGGTTCTAGAACAGTTCGATAGTATAATTGGTTTAGATAAATTACGTGCAATACATTTAAATGATAGCATGAATCCATTTGAAAGCCACAAAGATAGACACCAAAAAATTGGAGAAGGTTCTATTGGCTTAGAAGCAATTACCAATATTATTAACCATCCAAAACTACAGCATATACCATTTTTCCTTGAAACACCAAATGAGCTTGAAGGTTATGAGAAAGAAATAGCTTTATTAAAAAGTATTTATAAAAGCTAACAGTTATATGAAAAATAATCCACAGGAAGTAATAAAAAATATTATTCCTGTGGATTATTTTTGCATTTATTTAAAATCACACTACGTTAGATTTTTCATTTGATAAAAATTTGTCTTCAAGTTCTGCAAATATACTTTTATCATAGTATAAAAATATAAAGCAAATTATACTAGGCATAAAAATCAAAAAGAAAATTGAAATGTTTTTTGATAAATAATATGTTAATACAATAGAAGCAATCTTTAAAATTGTAAGTGGGAATTTTTTCATCATGTAGTACATTGATAATATAAACAAATCCTTCAATTTGATTTCAAATCTAGAGTTAATAGGAAAGGCATATAAGCCTATTACAAAGGATATAATAATTAGTGCAAGAAAAATTATATGAATACCTTTTTCTGGCATATGTAAATAAAAATACTGATAATCAATAAATAATATAGTGATTGTAATAAGTTCAATTAGCCAAATTTTTAAGTAAGATACAAAATTATTCTTATAGGAGCTCCAAAAAGATGAAGTTGAGTATATATCTTTTTCACGCATTATTCTACCAATTGTAGAGTACAGTGCACCTAAAGATGGTCCTAAAGGTATAAGAGAAATAAATAAGAGGAATAAATTGAAATTTTCTGGTGATATTGTTGTGAAAATTAAAAATAGTATAAGTAGTATATTGCAAATAGCTAAATCAATACTATTTATAATAAATTCGGTAATATAATTTGATGTTATATGGAGTGGTTTATCGTAAAATTCTTTTTTCATAATGCCTCCTGTATTATAGGTAGTTTTATAGTAACTGTAGTTCCTTTTTCATAAATACTGCTGAAAGAAAGTCCATAATCATCACCATAATAAAGTTTCAATCTTTCATTTATATTTTTAATACCATATCCACTACCTTTTGATTTAATATTTTCAGATTTAGATTTTTCTGATGATAAAATTAAAGGTAAATCACTTTCTTTAATTCCAATACCATCATCAGAAACTTTTAAATAAATATCATTGTTAATTACAGATCCAGTAATGAGTATTTTACCTTCCACATCACCTTTAGCAAAAATTCCATGGGTTATAGAATTTTCAACAATTGGCTGTAGAGTTATTTTAGGGATTAAATAACTTCTAATATTACTATCAACATTAATTTCTAATGATATTCTATTGCTGTATCTCATATTTTGAATTTCAACATATAAAGAAACATGATGCAGTTCATCTTCTATATTAATTATATCTTTGCCTTTATTCAAGGAAAGTTTATAAAATTTAGCTAAGTTTTTTACAGCTAAACTTATTTGAGAATTCATATTTTTATAAGCCATCCAATTTATCATGTCTAATGTATTATATAAAAAGTGAGGATTAATTTGAGATTGAAGTGCTTTTAATTCAGCATTTTTAATGGCTTTACCAGATTTATATTGCTCCTGAACTAATACAGACATTTTAGCTATCATATAATTATAGTTGTTAATTAGCTCACCAAGTTCATCATCACTGTCATTTTCAATAAAATTATCAAGAGTATCAGTATGGACTTCTCTCATACCTTTAATAACTTTAGATAAGCGCTTGTTTATAGAATTGAAAAAGTAAAAGCCAGCCCAAAGAGAAGCGCCACCGAATATGAGAACTATAATTATTAGAATTATTCGTTGTGTATTAATTTTGGAACTAATCATATTGTAGGGAACAATATTAATAACACGCCAATCAGTTTTATCTATATATGAACTTTGAATATAAACAGGACTATTATTAACATCAATCTTACTAAATTTAGTTTCACTAGTTGGTTTAACTTGATTTATAATATCTTTATATTTTATGTAGTTATTATTATTTGAAGAAGCTATAACATCCCCATTAGAATTTACTATACAGCTTACACTTCCGTCAATAGAATTAATTTTACCTATTATATCTTCTAAGTCACTTTTTTTAAAATTAATTATAAGATAGCCTATATTTTCAGAAAAATTATCAGGATTAACGATAGTTTTTCCTAAACAAAGAAAATCAGGAGAATTAGCATTTAAATATGAAGAGGGACACCAAAAAAATCTGGATTTATCGTGATTAATTTGATTTAGAAATTTGGAACCTTCAAGTTGGTTCATAGAATAAATATTTTCATTTTCATGAGAATATATAAAGTCACTTTTTATATATACAGATATCTTAAAAATATCAATATTATTTTGGTAAGAAGATAAAGTAGAGCGTAAATTAATTAAGTCGCCAACTTGATCAGTTATTGAATATTTTTTTGGATCTTTTTTTAGTATTGAAGTTAAATTATTATCTATAACTAAGGAATTCGATGTGCTGAAGATTCTAGATAATTTATAAGTAATATATGAGCAAGATTGATCAAATGCTTGTTCAGTAGATATTACAATGTTATCTTCAATCATTGTAGACATTTTTGTATAAGTATAAGTAAATAATATTGTTAATGGAATAATTATAAGTAGTGAGTACATAAATAAAAATTGATTAATTAATTTGGAGTTAAAAGTTTTAATTAATTGCCTAATTAAGTTTAATCTCATTTAGAAAAATTCCTCCTATATTCAGATGGTGTATAGGAGGTTGCTTTTCTAAAAATTTTAGAAAAATAATTTCCATCACTGTAACCTACTTTTAGAGCAATATCACTCATACTTATATTAGAATCTTTTAAAAAGATTTTAGCTTTTTCAATTCTATATTCATTAATATACTTATTTACAGTTGTTGAAGTAAAGTCTTTAAAAATAACACAAATATATGCTGGAGTAAGAAATGTATTTTTACTAATTTGTTCTAAGCAAAGATTAGAATCAAAATAATTATTATGTATGTATTCTAAAATAGATGATACTGGATTACTTTTTGAAGTTTTATCGTTTAAAACAATGAAAAAATCATTAACTTTATCTATTAAAAATTCTTCAAGTATAAAAATATTAGAACATTTTAATATTTCGTCAAAAGCATAATTAGAATTTATATATCCATCAATTGCTATGTTTCTCTCAATAGAAAAGTCAAATATTTTTAAAAATAATCTATAGTATATATCTCTAATATATGAAGCTTTAGTTCCTGTAAACTTTCTAATTTCAGAAGTTAAATTTTTTATAATAAATATAAGATTTTGATTATCTTCTTTATCAAGGTATTTATCAAATTCAAAATAAATATTTTCATTTACTACATAACTATCAACAATATTGTTTAAAGGCAGTATTATAGAATTATAGTCATAAATGAAAGTATGATTAGACAATCTATAAGCTATTTCATATGATCTTGAAGTTTCATTTATTTTGTGGACAATTTCCCCAACACAAATGTAGTAATTTGTGTACTTAACTAAATATTCCCCTATGGATATGAATAAAGAACTAAATAAAGGAGATTTAATATCCATATAATTCGTATCATTATTTGAAAAGAAAAGATGAAGAATTATTTCAGTATCATCCTTTATAGATATAAAGCTATTAAAGTTATATAAAGAACAAATATTTTTTAAATTTTCAACGATTTTCTCTTTATAATTTCTAGGTGAACTTTGTGTTTTCAATAAAATTGTTATAAAAGATGACTTATATAAGTTTTCTTGGATTTCTTTAGAAACACAAGAACTAACAATGTTTTCAATATCTGATTTGTTATGTTCATTACTCATTTCTAGTACAAGTTTATTCTCAATACTATCTTTTAGGGTTTTAGATTTTGAATGTTCTGAAATTGCAGATTTAAGTGCATCTTCAAGCTCATCTAATTCAATAGGCTTTTCAACATAGGTAATTGCCTTAAGTGCAATTGCTGATTTTAAATATTCCTTATCTGAATATCCACTCATAAAAATTATAGAGCATTCAGGATATAATTTTCTTATTTCAAATGCTAATTCAATACCATTCATACGAGGCATTCTAACATCAGTTAATAATATAGTAGGTTCAAAATCTTTAACTACATTTAAAGCATCAATCCCGTCGTATGCTTGTCTAGTTTCATTTATGCCAAGTTCATCTAAAGGCAACATTTCTAGAAGACCTTCACGAGTAAAAATTTCATCATCTACAATTAGCAGATTTATCATTAGATTACCCCCCCTTATTACTAAAATATATAATATGTTGATTGAAAATGTTTAAATAAAAGTAAATATATTTACGATTTACGCAAATAAATGTAATTATATCTGCATATACAAAAGTTTTCATTAACATTGATAGTATACAACAAAAATAAAAAATAGAAAATAATATTTTACTAAAAGTAAACAAAATTACCATAACAAACACTTTTGTAAATGATATTATTAGGGTGCAGATGAAAACGTATAACGTAAAGAGGAGGATATATATGGAGAATGGATTAAATCAAAATTTAGTTAATGATGAATACATTACAAAAGATGTAGGTAAAAGTAAAAGAACTAGTTTCTTAAAGGAGCTTAAAACAAATAAAGTATTATTAATAATGTTATTACCAGCAGTACTTTATTTTTTTATATTTAGCTATATTCCAATGGTAGGAACGGTTTTAGCCTTCAAAAATTATAACTTTAGAGATGGGATTTTTGGAAGCCCTTTTGTAGGATTTGATAATTTCAAATACTTTTTCTTATCAGGACAAGCCTTTTTGGTAACAAAAAATACTATTCTTTATAATTTCGGATTTATAGTAGTTAATACTACTTTACAAATGGGAATGGCAATATTGATTTCAGAAGTGTCTAAAAAATATTTTAAGAAAATTGCTCAAACAGCAATGTTTTTACCTTATTTCATTTCTTGGGTTGTAGTTGGCGTAATCGCATACAATATTTTAAATGTTGAAAATGGAACAATAAATGCAATTTTAACAAAAATAGGATCAGAAAAAGTAAATTTTTATGGCAGCACTTATGTATGGCCATTTATATTAATATTTGCTTCTGCTTGGAAGAATGTTGGATATGGAACAGTATTATATTTAGCTGCAATTATGGGAATAGATTCAGAAATTTATGAAGCAGCCAAAATTGATGGAGCAAATATTTTTCAAAGAATATTCAAGGTTACAATTCCATGTTTAGTCCCAACATTAACAATACTTACTTTACTTGCAATAGGGAATATATTTAGAGGGGATTTCCAAATGTTCTATCAACTTGTAGGCAATAATGGACCGTTGTTTAATGTAACAGATGTTATAGATACATTTACATTCAGATCATTAGTACAATCTGGTGAAGTTGGAATGTCAGCAGCAGCTGGTTTATATCAATCAGTATTTTGTTTTGTAACAATAATGGCAACTAACTATTTAGTAAAACGTTATGATAAAGATAATTCATTATTTTAGCAGGAGGTGAGACATAATATGAAAAAGTCTTCAGATATAAAATTATTTAATGGAATAAGTTATACAATAATAACAATAATAGCACTCTTATGCCTAATACCATTTATACTTGTTGTAACTGGATCATTTACAGATGAAAAAGAGATTATTGCTAATGGATTTTCACTTTTTCCACAAAAGCTTTCATTAGAAGCATATAGAACTGCATTAAAGGACCCAATAGCAATACTTAGAGCGTATGGTGTCACAATCAGCTTGACTGCTATAGGAACAATATGTGGATTGTTTACTGTAGCAATGACAGCATATGTACTTCAAAGAAAAGACTTTAAATGGAGAAATAAATTTTCATTCTTCTTTTACTTTACTACTCTGTTTAGTGGTGGACTTGTACCATGGAATAT
>Ga0224516_1000337_pt1 | contig 11037 bp, 9 predicted proteins | sample IRFST0metaG_FD_179884 | JGI IMG/M metagenome (GOLD analysis project Ga0224516, IMG submission 179884) | Peat soil microbial communities from Stordalen Mire, Sweden - IR.F.S.T0 | ecosystem: Environmental > Terrestrial > Soil > Wetlands > Peat | place: Sweden: Norrbotten County, Stordalen Mire... | reverse complement strand
GTCTTGGCCCACGCCGGGTCCTGTGCCGGATGCGACTTGTCCGCCGAGAGAGTGCCAGCTAGACCAGCCGTGGTTATAGGACTTCTCCCAGCACGCGCCATCAGTGCCGCGGACAAAGAGGTAAATCGCTTGGCCATTCGATGCTGGATACTGTCCTGTCGCAGCGGGCGACGAGGTTAGCTGCCCGCCGAGCGATTCCCAGCCGGACCACTGCGCGCCGTTCCACCACTTGTGCCACAAAGCGCCGTTGGTGCCTTCTACAAAGACGTCGAGACGACCTGCTGACCAAGAAGCGACCGCGGGGCCGGTGCCGGATGCGACTTGTCCGCCGAGAGAGTTCCAGCTAGACCAGCCGTTATTATAAGTAATCTGCCAGACCGCGCCGTCGCTGCCACGCACAAAGACGTCGAAGCGGAGGGTGCTACCCCAAGAAACGGCAGCGGGTGAAGAGGTACACACTCCACCGACGTAGTTCCAAGCACCGCCGCTACTAGGCAAAACTGACGTTTGCCATAAAGTACCACTAGTGTCGACCGCAAAGATGTCGGTTTGCCCATTGGACCACGAGGTGGTCGCAGCGGGACCTGTGCCAGCCATCGTTTGGCCACTCACGCTCGCCGCGCTACTTACTGCAGCAAGAAGCGAGACAAGCATCAAAGTTGCTAAAACGATGCTCGTCATCGTAATATGTTTATGATTCATTCACTTCCCCTTCCTTGAGGTCCTTCAAAAAGAAGGAATCAAAAACGCAAAACGGCGGTGTTATAGCTTAAGTGTTGTTATTTAGCCACGCACCCTAGCATCACGGCTGCTCATCCGCCCACCCGTATTCGCGACCTTGATGTATCTGTACTTGTATCCGCTTGACAATTTGTCGTAACTGCTGTCGTGCTCTGTCAGGCAGCCAGCTTTCATGCACGCTGTCCCGTAGGTATTGGTAAGCTTCCCAACTGGCCGAGCACTTCCTAAAAAGTGTTTCGGCGGCCATATCAGCTAAGTCGTTTTTGTATTCCGCGAGTTCGAGTATAAGCTCATCGACCTGGGCGCAATCTTTGTTCATCACGCTTGCACTTCATGAATTTAACTGTAAAGAGGTCTGTCCGCGCGGTGGGAAACTAACCGCTGCCAAAAGACAACGCTTAAGCTTCATTGGCCCCGTCTTACGTATTTGTTTTACTTAAAGGGGAGAAAGTATGAATCCAATAGCGAGAACGATGAAGCGTTATATCAAGACGCCGCTCAAATACGCATTGCCTTTGCTTTTTGTCGGCGCGCTCGTTCTCGTATCAATTAGTGGTTGTTCGTCGCCCGTCAACACGAGCCCAAGCCCATCGGCTAGCGGCGTGCCCACGGTTGCTCCAACGGCAACTCCGTCGTCAAGTCGCGTGTTTAGCGTCGAGGGCCCGGGCCAAGGCGCTGGCGGCAACGTCACCATTAATGCAACTACAGGTCAATACGTCGGCACGGTGAAAGATTCCGCCGTCGCGGCTGGCACGACGTATTATTTTCAATGGGTACGCACCAACCGGCCGGCCGGTGAAGTGGGCGCAACATATGCCTTCACAGAAGTGGTTGCACAAACGAACGGCACTGTCTCGTTCGCCGGAACTATGAGTCCCTCTGAGCTCAACGACGTGCTCACGTCACCCGGATGGTTTGCTTTCGATGTCGGCGTGTTGTGACATTGTGGGACGTAAGATTTACTGCGTTCGATGCCTGCTAGACAAGTATAAACGATGCGATGACCAACAGGGGACCTATTGGCTTACGCACGTACTCACTATTCCAGCGCACGAGTATCTCCAAATTCAGCTCGACCGTGAAGGTCAAAGGGGGCGGGTTAGCCGGCACTTGGTATAAACATCGAACGATGTGGTCGTGACTCTTCGCTTGTTGTTTCTTTTTTCGATTTCCTTTGACTGACGGGGTCCGTTTACAAGTTGACGCAGAAGTTCTTGCATGGCGGGTTATTTTTGCTGTTTCTAGTGTTGCAAACGATTATTCCGGAACCAAACCACACTTTCACCCCACTTTTAGCGAACAATCACCCAGCTGGACCCCTCATCTCCGCTCGTGAACAACGATTGCCTAGAGGTCGATGAACTCATACTCGAACTTGCAGACTACAAAAACGATTGTGCCGACGTGGCTGCCGAAAAACTCTTTAGGAAGTGCTCGACCAGCTGGCAAGCGTATCAATATTTACGGGACCGCGTGCATGATGCTTGGCTACCCAACAGCGCACGCCAGCAGCTGCGGCTAATTCTAAAAAAGATTCAAGTGCAGTTGCTCCAGCGTCACGAATACGGCTATGCTTATGAGCAATCATGAGCGCTTTCTTTGAGTGCGGCCCGTTTACTCGTTGAAGTTTGCTTAACGCACTTCACAGTGAGAGACGCGCAGACGCAGAAGCTGGTGCTGAGTACCGCTGCGACAGATCGTTGGTGTGTTGCAGCAGGCAATGTGCACACACGACGCAGATAAGCTTGCGATTGATATGCCGGCACGATGCGCGGCCGCGCTCGCGATAGTTAGCGCCTTGTGCTTGGGGCTCGAAAGTAAAAAGCATTTGCTGATAGGCACTGAAAAGAGTACGAAAGTCCAGTAAGGGTCGTTTTCCGCAGCCGTGTCTTGTAAGCCGTTGTGCGAAAGGTTTAAGTTATACGGGTGTAAGAAATTTTTACAACAATTCAGCAATCCTCAAGTGCTTGAGGCGTGATGCCACGACTCTACTACTTTGATAACATTAAGATCCTCCTTATCGTTACCGTCGTCTTCATCCACTCGGGCCTGGCGTACATTCCCACCGCTGAGGGGTGGTCCCCGAGCTACCCCGGACCACTCCCTCTCGCCGACGTCCTCGTCGTCGGCACGTTCGAAGCGGTGGCCGCCTCGTTTGCGATGGCACTCTTCTTTTTCATCTCGGCGTACCTCCTCGTCGGCTCGTTTGACCGCAAGGGACAGAAGAAGTTCCTTAGAGACCGCTTCGTGCGCATCGGAATCCCGCTCTTTGGGATAGTGGCGTTCTATCTCATATTGATAACCGCAGTGGGGGCAAACCCCGCGACGTACTCTCTCGGCAATCTCTGGTTCCTCGTGTTCCTGCTTATCCTCGCGGTCGCATACAGCGTCTGGCGGAGGTTCAACATAACCATCCGCCCTGTGTCGTGTCCGGGAAACAGCGCGCTGCTCCTCGCGGCTCTGGTGCTCGGCGTCGCGAACTTCGTCGTGCGCATTTTTTACGGGTGGGATCAATGGCTGCTGTGGTACGCTGTCGAACCGGCGCACGTGCCGCTCTACGTGCTATTTATGATCGGAAGCATCCTTGCGTATCGGAATGGGTGGCTCGATGCGCTTTCCCCTGCTTTGGTGAAGACATGGGGCATCATCACTGTCGTCGGCATTTGCGGCATCCCAGTGTTCATCGCGGTAATCGGTATCGCGCCTGTTGGCGGTGGCTTCACGCTCATAGCGCTCCTGTATGCGTTCTGGGAGGCGTTTCTGGGAATCGGCATCTGCACGTGCCTGCTTATCGTTTTCAAGCACCGTTGGTACACCACCGGGCGCATCAAAGCGGCACTCGCAAGAAACGTCTACACCGTCTACCTCATTCAGGTCCCGATCATACTCTTCCTTCAGAGTCGATTCATTCAAGGGGGCGCCCTCATTCCGGCGGGGCTGCCGCCACTCCTTCAGTTTGTCCTCGTCGGGGCGATTGCCACTTTGTTCTGTTTCTTGTTCAGTAACTACATCGTCCGCAACATTCCATACACGGATAGGGTCATCTTCTGATTGATGCTCAAAGTAAGACAGCTATGTTAAACTGCGATTAAAAAGAGGCCACCATAGTGCAAACATACCTCTTCTCGCCCGAACTGTTCCCGTCAAGCGCCGCTGCTTTCGTATTCAGCATCGTGTATCTTCTATGGCCTGTCAGCGAGATCATTGGCGGGGGAATCATACCGCTATTACGCCGCGGCGGAGTCCTAACGAGGAGGAGAGACCGAGGCTCCCTTTTGTTGATATTCATCAGCATTGTCGTGTCCCTTTCCGTTGCTTTTTCCTTCGCTTCCGCCGGCATCGCCATGCTGCCGAGCTGGGCGTTCTACCCTGGGATCGTCCTCATGGTCGGAGGCATAGCGTTTCGGCAATGGGCCATAGCCGTGTTAGGTCGGTTTTTTTCTATGGCGGTCAGGGTCCAAAAGAACCAAACGGTCGTGGACACTGGTCCGTACCGATACGTGCGTCATCCCTCGTACACCGGCCTCCTCATGATCTTCGTCGGATTGGGACTGGCGCTGCAGTCCTGGGGAGCGGTTCTCGTGCTCGCGCTGATATTCTCGATCGTGTGGGGGTACCGCATACGCGTCGAGGAGAGGGCCTTAATTGCGCAGCTTGGCGAGGCATATCTCACGTATTCGCGCAGGACAAAAAGGCTCATTCCCTACGTGTTCTGACTGGCTCTCAGACCAGCGAAAAAGAATGATCCTGACGCAAATGGGTGCGCCTAGGCACTGAAAGGGAGGTGTGCATGCGCGCGCACAAAGGTTAGCACGTTAAGCAGCGATAAAGGCTGCCCGGAGAAATGCTGCCAACACATTTCAAAGTCATTCCCACAAGGATGTGTCAGCGAAACAGAGGCCGCGCGAAAGCAAAGAGGAGAAAAAAGAGAAATTCCAAGGATTGTCAAAGGCGTTTGATGTGGCGGCTCGCTTTGACAACGGTTAAGGCGGAGGATCACGCATAACGGCATTAACCCGTAACGTGTTAATAAACCCGCGCTCATAGCAACAGGAGATAAATAACAACGATGTGGCAGGACACGGTAATTCTCATCTGTAGCCTCGTCTTCGGTTTCCTTCTTATCCCTCAAATACGCGACATGCACAAGAAAAAGACAGGTATAAACATACTCTCCTGCGCGACAACGTTCTCTTTTCTCGTCGTGTTAAGTGGCGTGTACGCGACGCTTAGTCTACCGTTAGCGGTACTTGGCAGCGTTATCGACGCGGGAGCGTGGGCAATAATAACAGCGTTATCTGTGAAATACAGATCACAACTATAGTTCTGAGCTAACAACGGGATAGTTTGTATGTAGCGAACACAGCCCTACTACATTAATCGCCCTTTGATCTAAATGAGCAGGCACGGCTCTAACAAGGCACTTGATGTGACCTCCGTCTGATGTGGGCGAATGATTCGAGGTCTTAAGCTAAGTTGTGCAACTTGCTCTGAGAGTTGCGCAACCTACCTGTCGTGTGAAGACGGAGGTTTTGGCGCTTGGGCAGGCGTTTTCAGACTGGTTAGCACCTTCTTCTGTGGCTGCGCTAGAAACAACAATAAGAAACGCAAGCGCCCCATCGTGAATCGTTTGATAGATGTGCGTCGACAGTCCTGCGAGCTTTGAGAACGTGAAGGGAAGGCGTATTGCTGGGTAATCATAACCTGCCTTGGCGTGGTGGAGCGAGATTTTGCTGTGATGGACTTCCAACAGCTCGTGATTTGGCATCACGCCATCATGATATGGGTAATGTTCAGTGGCTAGCATAGTAGGTGCAAGTCGTCGCCGCGATTTAGTCGTTATGATTCGGCTTCGGCGACTGAGTAAAATGCACAAACAAGCGCTTAACTCAGCAATCTCCTGAAAGCTGTTTACAGAGGAAAACATTCGTTCAGCTCAAACGCCTACTATTGGGGGCAAACAACGGGCACAACTTAAAACAGTAGCTGATGCAAAGGTGGTAGGATAAGTTTTTTTAAACTAGCAGTAATCAGTCAGACGCGAGAAAAGGCTTCTTGCGCGCATACAGGTCAGCATCGATCAGTAGCACTTGTTCTCAAGGAGAGAGGCTCCGAGGTAATGAGATTTGCTAATTTTTATCAGATTCCACGGTCTCGGACGGGACCTTCGACAATACGCGGCCTAGGCATTACGCACAGGCCTCTCGAAGGTACGCCTATTGAAAATCGAGATTGACTGTGATATTGTTGAAAGTACGTTTTTCTCGGATCGGAGATTTGCACCAGGTGACACAGCTCGCGATCGAGTTTAAACTGACTTAGGCAAAGCGGAGGGGCAAGGTTCAGAACTGCTCTTCTTCTTCCCAAAGCTTATACATCTCAATCTCTTTTAATAGTTGCTCGGCGTATTCATCAATCCAATTGAGCACGTTAGCGTCGCGTTCACGATTTGCATTTTCTTTTAGCTTCAGTAACTTCTGCCTCTTTTCTATTAAACGCTGAGCCATCGAACCCCACCCAAATTCGGTCGAGTAGTTGGTTGAGAAACTACGTCGAACCTGTTCGCTATCGCCGTATTTCTGCAGGAACGTCCACGCAAGGCTTCGTTCATGGTTTTTGTCCTCGAGATCCGGTGCGACAAATGTCGCAAAGTGCCAAGCTCGTTTTTCGACATTCTCGTCTATCCATTGCCAGATGTCTTCGCGGTTAACGTATTCAAGCGCACTAGGCCCTCCAGCCAGCAAGCCTTTTTCGCCTTTAAGCCATCGCGCCAAATCAAAAGCACGTTCATCTACAGGAGGTCCTAAATAGTTGACTATTCGTTTCCATAGAACGCGAGGGTTGCGTTTGATCGTGTTCAGCAGAATCCCATATAGGGGGGATTGGAATCTTCCCACCACAGTTGTTTTGTCACCAAAACAGTTCAGGATGCGGTCAGCAACTTGCACTTCCTCCTCAGGGTATTGACTAAGAAAGGCGTCTGCAACATTTGCCCAATCATCGTCTATGCCTTGGAATTGAAGTATATTTTCTGAACCCCCCCAGAAAGCTGGATGCATCAGCACATTCTCAACCAAGGCGTTGGGCATCTTGGCGCGCCCGTGCGCTCTAGCATAGCGGCTCTCGATCAAAACAAGAGCTACGGGGGCGCCATTTCCAGAAGGAGCTTGCAAAATGCTCTGAACAAGCCTAGTGAAAACCTGCTCCGTAAGCTCACTAACAATTGTGCCGTACCGGAACATCCCAAGACTGAGGATATCGATTTGCTGTCGTTCAGCCATTAGTGCAAGTCGTCGTGCAATGGTATCATTGATCCCGGAACGCCAGCAGAGTTCAGGTACTAACCGTCTCAAGATTTCGTCGTCACAGAGTTTCTCCATGGTCAGTTCCCATATCGATCTCTTTGTTTCGAAAAGCGCTAAGAAATAACCTCCTAGAAAATAAGCTGAAAATTCTTCTTGCTGTTCGATCGCTTTAGCGTAGACGTCAAGCAACTGCGGCAGAAGTGCCGTGCTCATGTCTTGTTTTCCGAGTTCGTGCCCAAACTGAAAACCTCTCTTTGCTTTGTCGGTTGCCAGCCACTTGAACTCTAAACTAAGCAAATTTGGATTCTCCAGTGCTTTTCTAGCTAACTCTGAAATATTCGAATCTACCCAAGTGGTGTTGTAGTGCTCGCCGTTTTGGAAAGTATCTTCTAACAAATCTAAGCCAACAAATCGTTTGAGCAAATCGGAAAAGCTAGATCCAGTCAGAAGAGCTTGAAAATCAGTCCATTCGTCGCGCATAGTTTGCGACATTCTCGGACCCACGTAGCGCAGTATTGACGTGACTGTTTTTAGAATCTTAGTCTTATCCATCCAAGGATGAGAAGCAAGATTCGACAGGGTCTTCAAGACCATTTCGCCTAGCGATTCAGTTAGGCTGCTTAGGGATTGAGCAGAGTTCAGGATGACTGTTGCGCTATCATGCCTCGTTTCACCTTCTTCGCGAATATCCGCTTCAAGGCGTTTCCAAAGGACGCGATAGTACTCAAATATCTCCCTGTTGGTCTCAGGAGACCACAATTGCGGAGTAGGTCCTGCGAATGGTGTATCGAGTATCACTAGGGCTGAACCCTGCCATTGAAGTGCTTGCTCGATCGCCTTAAGACCCAGTCTTCTGCAATCAGCCGAACTTGAGTCTAATGCTTCATTCAAGACAGGCAGTCTCTCGTTCGGAGAAGCTTCCGTTGGAGCTGCTGGGCCCGTCGCTGAGGAAAAAAGCCCCACAAAAATGCCGGTGGCGTTATTTGCATACGACTCGTTTTCTGCAACAGCGAGCCTGAGCAACAGTCTGGCTGCACGCGCGAAGTAATCTCGCCACCTCGCTATCATTTGAAGCGAATACAAAACTTCTCGCCGTCCTGTCCTGAATTCAAGAAGTTCCCGCTTGTTCCAAGCCCCTAAGGTGCGTTCCAAACAATCAACAGCCGAGCCTATATCCGCTTCAGATAATCTAAGAAAAAACCTGGCGCCTCGGGCTGTTTTCAGGAGAGATCCGTTCTTAAAAGGCCCGTCGCTTGACAACAGTCTATGTACTAAGTCTTTTCCTGCCTTGACAGACCCGACAAAGCGAAAATTTTCGGTAAAGCGGTCAAACATGCTTGGAAGGAGATCTTCAGGCATATCTCTGAGCACTTCGTCAAGAGTTGCCTCATGTCCGTAAGTCTGCCACCATTCTTTGACGAGATAAACCGCCAGCGGGAATGGAGTGACTCTAAGGTAATAATCTCCCTTGATTATTCCTCTTTCAGTTTGTTGTTTAACCACTTCACGAAATCTAGACCAGTTCACGTCAATTAGTTTCGAGACGAACTTTGCCTCTGATTCAACTCGCGACCTGTAGCCGACCTTGGTGAACAATGCTAGACCCATGAGGACTTGCTTCGTTGTTCTGAACGAGTATTGCGCAGGATCTGCATTTCCTCCCGCAATGATTTTGTTCAACAGATTAACGTCGTTGACGTCAGTAGTGTCTTGTGGGGGTTCCTTGTTATTTCTATAGTACTCAGCAAAAAGCGCAGCAAAACCTGGATATCCATCAGCGAATCTTGCGAATTTGTCGAGATCAATAAAAGGCAAGCTTGGAATCTCCTGTTCAAGAATCCGGGCTATCTGATCTCGCGAGAGGGGTTCTAGTTTAAATACGGGCTCTAAAGCATATCCGCTCAGTTCATTTGAAATCGTAATGAATGCCAAACCTGGATTCGCTTGACGGAGTTCATTAGAAAATTTTTTGTGTGCCTCCAAAGAGCACTCATCGATGACAACAATCGCTTCTGAATTTCGGTCTGTTCTCAGAAAGGGATACAGGGAGGAGCGCAAGAACTCTTCAGCTTTGACGTAGATAGTGATATTTCGCAAATCGTAATCTTTTAACGCTTCGTAAGCTAGTCGCGTTTTGCCGAGCCCACTTAATGCTTCAATACGCATTACACACGCGTCTAATCTCGATTCTCTCAACTTGTCTCTGATTGCTGATATTGCTTGAGTTCTTGAATCGTCAGCGACGAAGTTGATCGGCAAGCGAACGTCTCCGAAGTTGGTCCAATGTTCATAATCTACGCATTCGGGAAATCGATTGAATCGAGGAAATCTTTCTGCAAAGGACAGAATCTGGTTCGCTGTATAGAGTCGAACCCGAGGCTTACTGTATCCGCACCTCTCCAGCTCTTCAATGATCGCAGACCTTCGGCTTGTATATTTAGCGTCTTCGGCCTCTGCAAATAGAACCAGTACATAGGTGCCCCCATTATCCATGACTTTTTTAACCCCATCTTTCAACTCGTTGGGATCACCGGCTTTGTGAAGTTCTTGTTTACATCGGCTAGGCCCCAGGTCTCCCTTCTTGATTTGAAAACCGGAGTATCCGCGGGGAATAACGTCATCAGCGTCTGGGAATGCATCCTCGATCGTGGCATCGAGTCCTCCATCACCAACGTTTATGCGATCCGGAACGTTCAACAGGTTTCTAGATACGCTGACCCTAACGCTCTCAGCCCAAAGAAGCGAGCGAAAAAAATCCAAAGCCTGTTGCGGCGTAAACCTAGTGAGATCATTCACTGTCAAATTAAGTAACGTCATGCTAATACGCCCAGATATACTAGACTCTAGTCCGCGTCTGCGCAAAGTCGAGAGACGCCTAGCTATGCGCCCCCTAAGGATAAAGACCTTGTTAGTTACGGTTTTGAATATTTTGAAGACTGCTACATATCAGACGAGCCCAAGCCAAAGCCTGCGACCTCGGTTCTAGAAAATTTAGCCTGCGCTCGAGCTAAAAGAACAGCTTGCCCAGACCCTCGCTGCATTTGTCACGTCGATTCTAGCAGGGCCGCGTAGGCGCCTAAGCACGAAAGAAGCCGCAGAGCCACCTCTCCGCCAGATCATTGAAGTGTTGGAGCAAGTCATGTGCTCACACGACGCAGAAAAGCTTGCGATTTCGGTGCTGGAAATCTACAAGCACAGGTAGGCCAAGGCAGAGTCAAAAACAACGTGGACTGCCAAAGCATTTGTTCATTCTTTATTACAACGATCTACGATTGTCAGAAGCTTACTGAAGCTCTCTATTTGGTAATCTGCTTTTGTCTCGTGCATCTGCCCATATTTTGCCAGGCAGGTCTTCATACCTGCTAGTCGTCCGCCCTGCACATCTCGTTCAGGCCAATCACCAAGCATTAGACACTCTTCTGGCTTGATGTTCAGTTGATCGCAGATAAGCAAAAAAGGCTCTTTTGCTGGCTTTCTCTTTCCCGTATCCTCGTACGTCACGACCGCGTCAAAGTAGCTATCTAAACCCGCCTCGTTTAGCCGCATCCATGCTTTTAGCCTTAAACCGTCGCTTACAACACCGAGCTTGAATCCTTGTTGTTTCAGCTCACTAAGAGTCTCCACCACACATGGATATGGCTTTAGGTGCATGTACTTCTCTTTCAAATACGCATTCACAGCGGCTGCGAGAATTCGATAGTCAACGGCTTTGTACTCTTGTAGGAGGTACTCCTCGAATGCGTCATCTGATTCGATTCCGTGCTCCAGGTAAAACGAAAAAAGCTTCTCGGCAAGATCTTCAGGATAGTCTTTGAGTCCAGCTTTAATCATCGCATTTGCCGCTGCCGTAGAAGCGGCCTTTTTCATGCTCATAAAGTCGATGAGCGTATTATCGAGATCAAAAATGATTGTTTTTATCACAACGTAAACTCAGTCTTTTTACTCAATTACGTGGTTGCGTCAGGATTAAAAATTCCGATCACTGCCAATG
>Ga0224516_1000335_pt1 | contig 11040 bp, 8 predicted proteins | sample IRFST0metaG_FD_179884 | JGI IMG/M metagenome (GOLD analysis project Ga0224516, IMG submission 179884) | Peat soil microbial communities from Stordalen Mire, Sweden - IR.F.S.T0 | ecosystem: Environmental > Terrestrial > Soil > Wetlands > Peat | place: Sweden: Norrbotten County, Stordalen Mire... | reverse complement strand
TCCCCAATCCTTACTAATATTATTAATTAGTGATGCCATTTCATCTGCACTTCCTACAATTCTATTGAATAATAATAAATTAGATTGAAGAATTTCAGGAATTTCCTTATGTGAATACCTGAGCCTATGGTCTATCTCACCATAACCTTCTTCAAAAATTGTTCTGACTTGTATTTCTGCAATAACCTTTTGGCTTGTTGGATAAAATTCTACTAAATAATGCACTGAACGATATCCAGAAGCTTTTGATCTCACCTCAATATTTTGATCATCAAAAACCTCTATATTATCCCCCTCCCTAACATTAGCTGTTATCTCTATAACCTTCCAAGTCTTTAAAATAAATTCATGTATTTCTTGCCATTGATCTTTAAATATATGTATAACTCTTATTCCAATTAAATCATTTATTTCATTTTTATAATTATCTACTGTAAATTGAAATTCATCACCATACTTACTTTTTCTATTTTCTGTCTTCCTTATAACCTTTTCTATTAATCTATCGGGTTCTTTAATTCTAGACTTAACCGAATGTACCATTGTTTGTGAACGCAATATATTCGCTATAAATGTAGCTTGGTTTTCATATGAGTCTTTATATTCCATATAATCTTCATAAATTTCTTTAATATTATTAACTGCAATGTTATCTTTTGAAATAGTTTCCTTAGTATGTGGACACTTTAATAAAAATTCTTCTATATTGAAACTTTTTTTCATTAGTATGTACTCCTTAATTTATAATGATTGTACCAATTTTATAATTAGTATTCTCTTTTGGTACTATAATGATTATACTACAGAAATTTGAAATTAAATAAATAAAACTTTATGCACTTCTATCTTAAAGTGCAATTAAAATTACTTCATAGTAAACGGAAGCACCTCCATAAAGTAATTGAAAATAAATGAAATAAAATAATAGGTGACAATAATTGCCTATTATTTTATTTCATTTGCTTTAATGTTAAATAACTGTTATTTAACCTTTATTGTAAATTTATCATTATTATACACTTCAATAGATTTTGATTGATCTATCATTTTAATTGAATAATCACCTTCTGTAATTGCTTTATCACAAGTAACTACATATTCATCACTACTACTTCTATAAAGAATCTCTTCAGCATTTTTCTGCCAATCCTCAAATGCTATTATCTCCTCACCAGTTTTATTATTTTTTATATCAAATGGAGATACATCGACTCCATATTGAGATTTGTAATAAATTTTTGTTTTTTCATTTATTGTTTCAATTTTAGTAATAGTAGCATATTCTTTTCCATCATCAGAATATAACGTTGTTTCTCCTTTTAAATTTAGTTTCGCAGCAATACTATTATCTGTATCAGATGATACATTAATATCTGTATATGGTATAAATGTTAGTGATTCAGTATCATCATAGATTGGTTTATACATATAGCTCAGATACTCATGAGAATTCCCTTCTTTATCTGGATGTATATACGTTTCCGCTCTTTCATCTATAATGTGTCTCCCTTTATCATCAAGCACATAAAATTGTAAGAACTCATTATCGGTTTTACCATCTTTTAAAATTCCTTCTAATTCTGTATTTATTGGTGTTGTAATAATTTTATTTATATTATATCCATTTCTTAAGTCTATATTGCATTTACTTTCTTTAACTTTATCATTAATCTTATCAACAGTAACAGGAATATCAAAAGTCCACTTTCCTACACCAATCTTATCTATATCTAAATTTAATACAAACTCATTAGATATTTCTATATCTTCATTGTTTTTTTCTTTTTCTTTAGTATTCTGCCATATCATTTTACTTAGTCCCACTGTATATTTTAAAACGCCTACGTAAGTCTTTTTATCATCAGAAATTTCTCCTGATTCCCCACCTCCAGGAAAATTTAGTTCATTTCCATTTATCTTCAGCTTAGCTCCTATAAAATTAGGTTCACTCTCCATTGGCTTTTCACTTTTAACAGTATAGAATATAGTGATCTCAAGACCATCATAAACAGCTTTATTAATATTAACCTTTAAACCATTACTTTCTTTAGATATATTTAGATCTGAACCATACTTTTCGTAATTTTTATAGTTCAGCTTTTCAAGTATACTACCTATAAAAGGAATGTTGCCGGCATAGGTTGGCATAGCTATTCCTAATAACAGTGTACCAAATATACAAATTATACATATACCAGAAACTTTTTTTAGATTGAACTTTCTTTTTTTCACTTTATTAACTGCATCATCAATTTTTTTATTAATGTCTTTTGGTATATATTTAATTTCATCTTTTATTTTCTTTCTTATTTCACCATCAAATAACTCATCATTTACTTGCATCATACTTCCACCTCACTCATTACTTCTCTAAGTTTTATTCTTGCTCTTGTAAGCCTTGATCTAACAGTTCCCTCTGGAATTTTCAATATTTTTGCAATATCCTTGAGACTCATATCTTCAAAATAAAATAATACTGTAGTTAATCTCAATTCTTCACTTAATGAATTTATCGCTCTTGTTAAATCCATATTTTCATAACTATCACTATAAATTTCAGTATCAGTATTATCATCTAAATGCATAACTCTCTTATTTTTCCTTAATATTTCGTTACATTCATTAATCAAAATCCTTATTATCCAAGTTCTGAAATATTCATCATTTTTCAATGAACTTATTTTTTCAAATGAGTGTATAACAGTATTTTGAAGTGCATCTTCAATATCTTCCTTATCTTTTAAGATTCCTCTAGCTACCCTATAAAGGTTTAATCTGTTTTCATCTATAAGTCCTAAAAAAGCTTCTTTATCACCTTTTTTTGCCTTAGATACTGTTGACTTTTTTCTATAATTAAAAAATGATATCAACTCCATCTCTGCCCTCCTTAATTTATACTATAGCAAGCATCCGTAGCGCTCTCACTTTACATGAAACTCCTCATCCTAAAGTCTGGTGAGTACTCACAGAGTAAGCGACCATCGTCAAATCATAGATTTGAGATGTCTGCTTAACCGATTCACACTAAATCAATTTTTAAATGAGGTTAAGTGTGAAATAACGGCTGCACGCTCATGGACATTGTGCCCCTTGCGGGTATCAGTTCAACTAAGATTCAGATGGGTAGTAACCCCACCTGAATCAAGTTTCACTTTATACTACCTAGGTATTACAGTTATTAGATGTACGAATAGTATAAAATGCTCACATTATTTTTATAAAATTAATATTTTAACATATTCAAAAATCAAACATCCAATAAATTTAAAGAACAATTTCTCCTGTGGCAGAGTATAACTATTGTCCATAGACAGTTCCTCAAGCTATTTCCTATATAATAAAAAAACACCAACAATATTATTTCTAATACTGTCGATGTTTAAAAAACTTATCTGAAATTTATTTAAAACTTGTTCTTCTAGTTGTATTCTTCTTTGCTCCACCTGTAGTTTTACGTGTATTTGGATTTGCTGATGCACCAGTTTTAAATGTACTTTTATTTCCTGATGTTGCTGTTGCTGTTGCCCCAGTTTTAAACGTACTTTTATTTCCTGACGTTGCTGTTTTAGGTTTGTTTTGGTTTCCTGTTGCAGCCGTCTTATTTGAATTTGTAGTTCCTGTAGTTGTATTTTTAGATGTACTTTGAGTTCCTGTCCCATTAGCTCTAGTATTATGACCAGTTCTTGGTCTATTTCCTGTTGCTTTAGTCTTAGGACTTGGTGTTAAATTTAACATTGGGTAATTATGTCCTTCAACTACATCTATTTTCTTTTTAATCAATTTCTCTATATCTCTTACAAAAGGTACTTCATCTACATCACTAAATGATATAGCTATTCCACGTTGACCCGCTCTACCTGTTCTTCCAATTCTATGTACATAAGTTTCTGGTATATTAGGTAAACCATAATTGATTACATGTGACAATTCGTCAATGTCAATTCCTCTTGCTGCTATATCTGTAGCTATTAAGACTTGTATTTTTTTATCTTTAAAGCTTTGAAGCGCTTCTTGTCTCGCATTTTGAGACTTATTCCCATGTATTGCTTTTGCTCCTATTTCTGCATCTTCTAAATACTTTACTAATCTATTAGCATCACTTTTAGTTCTTGTGAAAACTAACGCTGATTTAATTTCATCTGTTTTTAATAAACTTATTAATAATTTTCTCTTATTAGTTTTATCTACATAATAAAGAGATTGTTTAATCTTATCAACTGTTGATGATACAGGTGTTACCTCTACTACAACTGGGTCTACTAAAAGCGTACTTACTAATTTTTTAATTTCAGTAGGCATAGTTGCTGAAAAGAATAATGTTTGTCTTTTTTTAGGAATATATCTTATGATTTTTTTTACATCATTTATAAATCCCATATCTAACATTCTATCAGCTTCATCTAATATGAATATTTCTATTTCACTTAAATCTATAATTTTTTGATTTACTAAATCATTTAATCTTCCTGGTGTTGCTATTAATATATCTACACCTTTTCTTATTACTTCTTCTTGTGGTTTTTGTGATACACCACCAAATATTACTGCTGACTTTAAATTCAAATTCTTACCATATGATTGAAAATTATCGTATATTTGTATTGCTAATTCTCTAGTCGGTGTCAAAATTAGCGATTGTATTTTTTTCTTCTTTGCAATCTTATTTGAATTATGTAATAACTGTAATGTAGGTATTGCAAAAGCAGCAGTTTTACCAGTTCCTGTTTGTGCACAGCCTAATAAATCTTTTCCAAGTAAAATTGATGGAATTGCTTCTTCCTGTATTTTACTAGCTTCTTTATAATTTTCATCTTTCAATGCTTTTAATATTGGTTCTATTATTTTTAATTCTTCAAATTTCATATATTATATATCTTCCCTCTTTTTCTAAGCACAATAAAAATGGCCATTATTAATAGCCATTTTAATAATACTATAATCTATTTTCATAAGTATAACACTATTTACTTAATATAGATAGCTTTATAATTATTTAGGATTAAATTAAACATAAACAAAAAATTTTTCAGATGCCTTATACCAATTCATGCTATTGTTTTCATTATATATTTCGGCTTATGCTTGGTACTATATTCCACATTCGGTATACTTAAATGTATATCAAAACGGAGAAATTAGAAACAACAATGTTTCTGATTTCGGTGGATATGCATATAAGTATTATATCCACTGTGGGTATCTAAATTAACCTTCTTTCTAATTTACAAAATAATATTGTTTTGAATCCATTCCATTTTCTTTAAAATCTGTATTTAAAAATTCAAATACTCGTGGAACTACTTTTATTAAATTTAAATTGAATGGTAGGCTTTTTAATGATTCAACATTTAATTCTTTAACTTTTATTAATTCAATATATTCTTCACTCCAGCAAGGAATTATTTCACTTTCTCCTGATATTTGCATGCCTTTAAGTTCATTCATAGATGTATAACTATTAAATATAGATATGCACACATTAGGATTTTGTAATATTCCTTTAAACTTAAAACCACCTTCACTAATAAAATAAAACTCGTCTCTATAATATGTGTATTCTATAGGTGTATTTCTAATAAAATCACCACTTCCCGTTGCTAGAGTACAAGTATTGTTAATTTCAATAAATTTATTAATTTCATTTTTTAATTCTTTTCTAATCATTTCATGATTAGGCTTATTTAAAATTTTAGCTAATTTACTTCCAACATCAAGAATTTCCTTTTTATTCAAACTTCCCATGTCAGTTAATGGTATACGTTTTTCTTTTAGAAATGCTTTTAATACTTTTTTATCTTCTTTAGTAAGTTTATCTACTTTAATTTCCCCTTGGACTAAATCTACTATATCAGCTTCTCTGTCCATTTCTTTTTCAATGGACAGAATATAATTATTTATATCATTTTTTAATAATCCTACTCCTACAATAGCTATTTTTTTGTTTTTTAGTTCATCTTTTGTAGAGGATAAATACTTTTTCAACTTCTCTGCTGTATTAAATCCATAAAACCCAAGTACTAATACTATATTGTTGTATTTACTTACTTCTGGTAACTCTTTATCTATCTCAACATGCCTCGCAGGCCCTAATACTAACGATAATATATCTGCCACCTTCTTTGAAGTTCCATAATGACTTTCACTAATAAGCAATGTACTTCTCATAAATTTATTAAACTCCTCTACTCTAATTTTGCATTTATTCTATTACATTATATATATTCATAATAATAAATGTATATTAACATATCTTAAAAATAGGTAATCCAATCGAACTACCTATTTTAATTTTGCACTATCTTGGAAATGCACCATTATTTATATCAATACAAGTACCATTAATATATTCTGGACTATCAGTTGCTAACCAATATATTGTTTTTGCAACTTCTTCTGGCTCTGCAAACCTATCTATGAACACACTATTTTTTATATCATTTTTTCTTTGTTCTGGAATTACATTCATCATCTCTGTTTCTACTGGTCCTGGAGCTACAGCGTTTATTACAATTCCTTTTGATCCTAACAATTTAGCAAAACTTTTAGTTGCATTAATTATTCCAGCTTTTGATATTCCATACCAAATATCTGGATGCCCAATTTGTCCTGCAATAGATGCTGTATTTACAATTCTCCCATTACCAGCTTGAACCATTAATTTTGAAACTTCCTTTATAAATTCTATCGGAGCATAAAGATTTATATCCATGATATTTTTCATCTTTTCTTTAGGATAATTATCATACGAAACGGAATTCATTACGCCTGCATTATTAACTAATATATCTACGCGACCAATTTTACTTACTAAATTACTTATACCACTTATATTTGATATATCATACTCTATCATTTCCACATTTTCATTGTTATAAAATTCAAAATTTTTATAGTCTCTTGCAGCTACAACAACCTTGTAATTGTTTTGAATAAACAAACGCGTAACTTCTAATCCAATTCCTTTATTCCCACCTGTTATTAATACTCTTTTTAGCATTACCTCACTTCTTTCATATTATATTTCTAATAAGAACCAGCATAATACGTAGTTATAGTTTCACGCATACTACCATTCAATTTCTAGGCCTACTTCAACTTCTTTTATAGGCAGAAATTTATGTGATTATTCATACTTTAGTATCATATAAAATTAAATCTAGTTACTTATCCTAAAAGCTCTTTAACTATTTCTCTATCATCAAAATGTATTCTTGTATTTCCTATAATCTGATAATCTTCATGACCTTTTCCAGCTATTATTAATAAATCATCGTTATTTAATATTTTTAATGCCTTTTCAATTGCTTTTTTTCTATCCGCTATTTTTTCATATTTTGAATCAATTATTTCCATTCCATCTTCAATATCTTCAATTATTCTTATTGGATCTTCTGTTCTTGGATTATCTGAAGTTATTATACAATAATCTGATAGAATTCCAGCTGCCATCCCCATTATTTTTCTCTTAGTTTTATCTCTATCCCCACCACATCCAAACACCGTAATAACCTTTCCTTCAGTTATATCTCTTGCCATCATCAATAATTTTTCTAAAGCATCAGGGGTATGTGCATAATCAACTATTATATTTTTATTTGAATTATTTTTCACCATTTCTATTCTTCCTGGAACATGTTTAATATTAGAAATTAATTTTAGAATTTCATTAATATCTATTCCAAGCCCATAGCACGCTCCTATAGTAGCCAAAACATTATAAACAGTAAACTTTCCAGGAATATTAACTTGTATTTCTTCACTTACATCTTTAAAATTAACTTTGAACATTACTGAATCATTTTTATATCTTATTTCAGTAGCTCTAATATCAGATTCATTTTTTATTCCATAAGTTAAAATCTCGCAATTAGTTTTTTCTATAATTTCTCCAGCAATTTTGTCATCCAAGTTAATAATACCAAGTTTGCATTTATGAAATAACTTTATCTTTTCATTTTTATAATTCTCCATTGTACCATGTTCTTCAAGATGATCTTGGGATAAATTCGTGAATACCCCTACATTAAAATCACAATAATCAACCCTATGCTTCAATAATGCAGAAGATGTAACTTCCATCACTACATTTTTAGCCCCTTTATTAATAAATTCTCTAAAAATAGCTTGTAGCTCCAAAGCTTCTGGTGTTGTTGGATTTATCTTTTCTATGCTTATTTTCTTATCCTTTAATTCATATCCTAAAGTACCTATTATTCCTGTACTTTTACCATAAGCTTCTAATATATCTTTAATGTAATGTATGACTGTAGTTTTTCCATTCGTTCCTGTTACTCCAACTAAATCTACTTCCTTTGATGATTCTTTATAAAATAAATTTGCCATACTAGCTAAAGCTAATTTAGCACTTTTCACTTTTATTAATGCTATATCTTCATTTTTAATACTAATTTCTTCTTCAACTACGATTGCAATAGCACCATTTCTAATAGCCTCACTTATAAACTCATGCCCATTAACCCTATTTCCATTTATGCATATAAATATTGAATCCTTCTTTACCTTTCTAGAATCATAACAAATACTTGTAATATCATTATTAACATCTCCATTTATTAGCATATAATCTATATCTCTTAATAACTCATATAATTTCATTTCTAATCCTCCAATAATGTTAATCTATTACATTTTATTATATACAACATTTTTACAATAAATAGTGCATATATTGCTTGATATAGTGTAAAAAGTGCTTTATCCTATTATTAGAAAGGATGGTTTTATATGAATAACATAGCTTGTAGCAATAAATCTGGATATTTAAATAAAGATTTTCAACTATTTCATTTAAAAGATAAAAAAAATCAGGATTTTGAATTTCATTATCATGATTTTAATAAGATAATAATATTTCTTTCTGGAAAAGTAACTTATTTAATTGAAGGAAAAGCTTATTATTTAAAACCATGGGATATTTTGCTTGTAAATAACCATGATATCCATAAACCGATTATTGATTCTTCTGAGATTTATGAACGTATAGTTATTTGGACCAACTCAGATTTTATAGAAAATCATAATTATGAAAATTGTGATCTTTCAACCTGTTTTAAATTAGCAAATGAAAAAAGCTTCAACCTTATTAGACTTGAAGACAAATTTCAGAATAATATAAAATATATAATAAAGTCCCTAGAGGCAGCTCTTAATTCAAACGATTTTGGTAGTAAGTTGTTAAGTAATTCACTGCTTGTTCAATTACTTATATATCTAAACAGAGTACATCTTGGTAATATGTATATAGATGAAGATGAAGCACTTAAATATGACAAGCAAATTGAAAAAATCTTAAAATATATTAACTGTAATTTATGCTCAGATCTTTCTATAGAATTTTTATCTCAAGAATTTTATATTAGTAAATATTATCTTATGCATAAGTTCAAGAAAGAAACTGGCTATACGCTTCACAACTATGTAATGCAAAAAAGACTTTTAATGGCAAAAGATCTTATAACGAATGGAGAACCAATTACTAAAACCTACATACAATGTGGTTTTAATGATTACTCATGTTTTCTTCGTTCATTTAAAAATCTTTTCCATAAATCGCCTAGTGATTTTTCTTCTAAATCAAAAGGAGAACTCTTAAAATAAATAATCTTTTAAGAGTTCTCCTTTTATTAATAGATTTTCATAAAATAACAAGTCAATATGCTAATTAAATTTTATGTGGCAGTATCCCGTTGGGTTTTTCTCTAAATAATCTTGATGATATTCTTCTGCTGTATAATATTTTTCTAATGGTTTAACTTCAGTCATGACAGCTTCTTTATATTGTTCTTTTATTTTTATTTTACTCTTATTTATTATCTCTAAATCTGATTCATCAATATAATAAATCCCACTTTTATATTGAGTTCCTACATCTCCCGCTTGCCTATTTACTGTTGTTGGGTCAACTATACTCCAAAATTTATCTAGCAATATATCTAAGGAAACTAATTTCTCATCATAAGTTATGTAACATACTTCTACAAAGTCTGTATCATTATTGCATACTTCTTCATAAGTTGGATTTTCTGTTTTTCCATTTGCATATCCTACTTCTGTTTTTGTTACTCCTGGTATCATAGCAAAAAACTTTTCTACACCCCAGAAACAACCTCCACCTAAAACTATTTTTTTCATTATTCCACATCCTTTAATAATATTATAAGTCTAACTAATAGTCTATTGCAATTAGGCACAATCAAATAAATAACAAGTCCATTTGCCAGGATATTTTCATGTGCCTTATATATTTATACATAAAAATGCCTCAAAGGCTTAACCTCTAAGACATTTCCTTCTTCTTTAATATTCGCAATTCTTCATTAAGCATTTCTGTTTCCATAACTTAATAAAATTAGTGTTTTGCAGCTATAGCGTTATTTTCAATTCCCTTCATCTTAAAATCTATATCTGAAAGTATTTGGAATATTACTCCATCATTTCTCCTACTCAACAACGCTTCTTCCAATTGTTGATTCAATACTTTAATTGCATCAACTAACTCGTTAATTTCCATCTCTTTTTCATTAATTTTCAGATTCTTAAATTGCAACTGTTCTTTTAAAGTTTTTAATTCTCTGCTGAAAACTTTATTATTGCTATAACGAACGCCCTGTAATTTATTCTTTGGAATATCTATTTGCGCATCTTTATATATTTTATGATTTAGTGCGTCAAATATTTTATCTTTATTTCCATATTTAATATATGATATTAGTTTCCTATCAACCTCTCTCATGCCGTTGGAAACTCTAAAAAGTATATTGCTTAATACATTCAATATTTCTATTCCCGCACCATATGTTTTGTTATTCTTTTCACATACTACAAAAGTATTTATTTTATCTTTAATATTGTCTGATGTACACAAGCTCATAGTTCCCTCATTATATATATCAAAGAAATTTTGTTGAATCTTATGACTAGAATTACCATCTCTAGCTTCCATAATTATTCCACCTGATTCTCCGTTTTTCTTCATAATATATAAATAAAACTTGTTCAATAATTTCTTTGCTACTATAG
>Ga0224516_1000334_pt1 | contig 11072 bp, 11 predicted proteins | sample IRFST0metaG_FD_179884 | JGI IMG/M metagenome (GOLD analysis project Ga0224516, IMG submission 179884) | Peat soil microbial communities from Stordalen Mire, Sweden - IR.F.S.T0 | ecosystem: Environmental > Terrestrial > Soil > Wetlands > Peat | place: Sweden: Norrbotten County, Stordalen Mire... | reverse complement strand
TAGCATAATCTTTCCATTTGATAAGATTAACTTTTCAACTTCATTTGTGCAAGCTTTACTAATTATATAGTCATAATGGCTTTGTAACTTTTTTATTTGGACTTTATATGATTCAACTTCTTTGCCTATTGTACTTTTAATTCTACTTAATTCATTAAAATTACAACCTATTAGAGTCTTATGAAGCTCCACTATTAAATTAATTTGAGTGGTAATATCCTTCTTGTAAATATTTTTATCATAACTAAAATATTGTTCCATAATAGTTATTCCTCTAATATTTAAATACTCATTAGCTGATACTTCATTCATATTAATTTCCTCCACTAAAATAACTATTAATAAATACTTCTCTAACTTCACGATCATCTAAATATTTTTCTAACTTGTTAATGAAAAAGTCTTCTCCCCACGGTTGCTGCTCCCAATATACTTGTATTCCAATTTGCCAAAAAGCTTGAGGGAATCTAATAAATTCTTTTATTATAGGAATTTCGTCTTGCTTTACATTGAAATTTTCTTTATAAGAATCTATTATCAAATCAGCTTTTTCTTTTTCCCATTTTCCATCTTTCATATTTCTTATTAATAGGGAACATAAATCATGAAGATGTGAATCTAATATACAATAATCAAAATCAATAATATTAATGTTTTTGTTATTATCTACTAAAATATTATGATGAGCATAATCATGATGACAAAAACCTCTTTCAAAAACTTCTCTTTCCATTATCTTCACATAATTATTCTTTTGAAGACCTATTATACTTTTTTCAGCTCTTTTTACTTCATCTTCAATATTTTCTAAATACAATAAATCAAATTCAGATTTATGTGCTTTTTGATTTATTCTATTTCTAAAATCAAGTAATTCACTTCTTCTTGTTTCAAAAACATTAATCCAAGAAAACCAACCAATCCTCGGCTTCATGTTTTTCTCTAAATTAAAACCTTTACTACACTGATGTAACTTAGCAAGCTCACTTGATACCATAGCTAATTCCAAGGGATTATCATAATTACTTACTCTTGATGGAATCCATTTAGTCAAATAAACATATTTTCCTGACATACCGCCATATTCTTTGTTATCTTTATTCATAATAAACTCAGGAATATTAGTAAAGCCGTTTCTTTGCAAATGTTTCATTGCTGATAAAATAAAATAAAAATGAGAGAATTCATATTTAATTACCTTTAAACAATATCCCTCATCTTTTGTAGTAATTTTATAACTGTTTTTTACCTTTTCTATATTATCTACCTTCAAGCTATAATTATCTTCAACATAACTTTTAATTTTAAGTATATCCTTATTATTCTCCATAAAACTTTCCTACTAGCCATTATTTATTTTTATTATATGTCCTTCAATAATTTATTGTGATTTAGATTCACAAAAATTAAAATCAATTAATACTTTGTAATAAGATATGTATTTATAGAGGTGTTTATATGAAATTTGCCATTGATGCTCGTAGTGCTACTTTACATCAAGGAACTGGCATTGGTACTTATACTAATAATATTATATCAGAAGTTCTTTCTATAGATTCAAAAGATGAATTCACTTTATTTTGTTCTGGGAATTTTAATGAGAAGTTTAATAAAAAAAATACTAATATAGTATATTCTTCTGGTAGACATGGTAGCTTTTATGAGAAACATTATATTCCAAATACTTTAAATGAATTGCATGCTGATTTATATCATATTCCCCAAAATGGAATAGGGTTTGATTTTGATACAGAAATACCAACTGTAGTTACAATACATGACTTAATTCCATATACTATGCCTGAAACTGTTGGCAAAGGATATTTAGAAAGATTTTTACGTGATATGCCAAATATAATTTCTAATTCCTGTGGCATTTTAACAGTATCCAAATATTCAAAAATGGATATTTTAAAATTCTTTAGTTCTTATCCTGAAGATAAAATATTTGTAACACCTCTTGCTGCAAATAATAATTTTAAACCTTTAGATAAAAATAATTGTAAATTATATGTAGAACATACCTTTGATGTAAAAGATCCATATATATTATATATTGGAGGTTTCAGTTTAAGGAAAAATGTTTTAGGTCTGATTAAAGCCTTTAGCAAAGTTTATAAAGATTTAAACAAGCCTTATAAATTGCTACTTGGAGGTGGCTTAAAAGATGAAGGTGAGAAACTTCTTACCTTTGTAAAAGACAATAACCTACAAGACAAAGTAATTTTCTGTGGCTACCTAGAAGATGAAATTTTACCAGTCCTTTATAGTGGTTGTGAGGCTTTTGTTTATCCTTCCCTTTACGAAGGATTTGGACTACCTCCACTAGAAGCCATGAGCTGCAAAGCACCTGTAATAACCTCTAACCTAACCTCAATCCCAGAAGTTACAGGAGATAACGCAATTTTAATAAATCCATATAATGAAGATGAATTAGAAAAATCCCTAGTCACACTCCTAAATGATGAAGTACTAAAAGCTACCCTTAGCGAAAAGGGCTACTTAAGAAGCCTTGAATTCACGTGGAAAAAAACTGCCCAAAATACATTAGCTGCCTATAAAAAATTAGCATCCACGATGCCTAGTATATAGACTTATGAGCAGTTAGCCAAAATATCTAACCAATCTTATTGAATAGTGCTATATGTATACTTACTAGTATATTAATAAATACTAGTAAGTATATGATGTATAACAGGGAGGGTATACGCCTACTGTACTCTAAGTTCTTGCTTTATTTTTATATATTTTTCGTAGTCTTTAATTGCAGGCGTTCTTTCTTCTATATTGCTTAATATTACAAGTGGACTTTTGCCAACGAAATTTTTCACGTCTTCTTCAATTTCTTTGCTACTATATGTATATAAGTAGCTTGAAAAGAATTTTCCATCCTTAACATACTTAACAGTTTGCTTATTGTTAGTTATTACATATGTTATGAATTTTTCAATTAGTTGCTCATTGTCAGTAGTTTGATTTAATACTAATAAATTATCTCCTTCTGATGCAAAGAATTTATTTGCTCCTGGTTTAATACTTGGTACATTTCCTGCACTCCATGAGCAAACCTCTTTTATTTGCATTATATCACTCATAGCATTAATAGAAGATATTCTTCCTAAGAATTCTCCTTCATTTTGCAAATTTAAAATATTGTTTTCTTTTAACGTTTTAAGCATAGCTTGAACTTCTATTTTTATCTCATCTATAGTTTTCTCATCATCAAATAACTCCATAGTTAATAAATCTAATAAATCTTCATAATCTTGTGCTGTTGCATTTATTATAGTCACTTTTCCATTACTTTTTGTATAAATAGCCTTACCAATCCTTATTACATCATCCCAAGTGTTCATATCATCCCTTTTATATCCATATTCCTTTAACATATCTTCTCTTATATATAATGCTAAAGGTCTAGAGGTTAGTGGTATTCCAATTGTGTTATTTCCACACTTAACTTGATTTAATCTATACGCAGAAAAATTCTTGGCATAATCATTTAACAATTTGTCATCCTTATTATAATATTCATAATGATCTACCTTTAATTCGTCAAAATTAAACCTATCAATTTGTGCAATATCAGCAATTTTTATTTTAGTATTTTCTTGTGCTTTATTAGCAATTTGATTATAATCTTCTAATTTCTTAATACTAATTATAGTTTTATCATTTAGTTTCATGAAATCATTTGCACATTCAACCAAATAATCATAAGAATTCTCATTAACTAAAAGTTCTATTCTTCCCTTAACTGGTTGTTCCTTGCTAGGTTTAAATAAATTAATACTTACTATTCCTATTATCAAAAGCATAACAGATATTACAAAATATTTAATTTTAGTCTTCATGTTTTACACCTCTAGTGTATGGAATTTATTTTTTCATGTACTTCTATTATTTCTACTGCTAAATCTTTAAACGTCATTGTTGTCATTAAATGATCCTGTGCATGTACTAAAAGTAAGGAAAATTCTATCTTATCACTTGTAGCTTCTGATTGAATTAAACTTGTTTGAGAATTATGAGCATACCCTAATTCCTCATCAGCTTTTATTAATAATTCCTCTGCCCCATTAAAATCCCCTGCTTTAGCTAAAGCAATTGCTTCCATAGAACAGCTTCGAGCTTCTCCACTATGCATTATTATATTTAATATTATCTCTTCCATAATTTTCTCCTTCTTCATGTTTGCATCTAAAAAAGTACATTCCCAAGATGCACTACTCTTATCCCTTAATTTTACTACTTTTCTTTATACTTTTAAAGTATTAATTAATCTTGCTATCTATATGAGAAGAAATAACAACTCAAATGTGTATTTTGTAGTATGTATTGATTTAGGCATATTAAAATAGGATTGATAATTGTATAGTATACATTTACCAATCCTATTTATATCTCTATTTTATTTCTTTTCTTCTAATACAACCGATACACTAACACTCTTCTTATCTCTTATTACTTCTAGATTCATAGTATCACCAGCTTTTTTGCCTTCTTTAAGATCTTTAAGTTCTTTAAGTGTTTTCGCTGATTTTCCATCACATTTAACAATAATATCTCCAATCTTAATTCCTGCTTTTTCAGCTGGTGAGAATTCATCAACAGAAGATACATATATACCCTCTACTAATTTATTACTATATTGTTTAGCAAGAGCAGTATCAATTTCTCTTATTTGAATTCCTAAATTTAAAATAGGTTTTGATAATGAATCAATTTTATTTTTCACTTCATTTATAGGAATTGCAAATCCTATTCCTTCAACAGGTGTAGTTCCTACTGAGTCAGCTATCTTCATTGAATTTATACCTATAACTTGACCTTTAGCATTTACTAATGGACCACCACTATTTCCTGGGTTAATAGCAGCATCTGTTTGAAGTAAATTTACAACTGCACCTTTTTCTCCTTGTATAGTTCTATTGCTACCACTTATAACGCCTTTTGTAAGTGTTTGTGCAAAGTTTTTTGAAAGAGGTGTTCCAATTGCTATAACTTCTGCGCCTGCATATATTTCATCTGAATCTCCAAGTTCTGCAATTGCTGGTACTTTTGTTCCTTCTTTTAACTTAAGCATTGCAATATCTTTATCTTGATCATAGTTAATTACAGTTGCACTTACTTCCGTATTATCACTTAACGTTACTGTAATTTCCTTAGCAGTTTTAATTACATGAAAATTAGTTAAAACATATCCCTCTTCATTTATAATAAACCCTGATCCCATACCTTCTCCGCCACCTGTAACTCCACTACCTCCATCCTTAGTAGAAACAATAACAACTGCTGGTGCTACTTTGTTAAATGCATCTGCTGCTGACATTGCATCTGATGTACTTGATGTAAATGATTGTGGAATTGTACTTACTATTTGTTTTGTAGAAATAGTGCTATTAGGTTTCACTAACAAATAAGTAATTAAACTTCCAAATACTCCACCTACCATTGTAATACATAAGATTCCTGCAATCATGCCTACTACATGTATACCTCTTCTTTTTCTTTTCTTAGTATCTTCATAATTATTATTTTGAAAGCAATTTTTCCAAGCAACTTGTTGTCCTTCTTCTGCTGGTGCTGATTCCACATCAATAATTTTATCGTTATTTTCATTATTCATATAACTTTCCTCCTATATATAAATTATTAATTAAACTAGTAATTGAGTTATATACTTTTATTTAGTTTTAAAATTATTTTAAAATTAAATCTCTTGTAATAACTTTATATTGTTATTATAAAGTTAGTGTGTGTCAAACAAATGACAATAATATATAATTAAATCTAATTTTTATGGTTTCTTAGTTATTTTTTTTACATCCTTTAGGACACTATTTACACCATTAACAATTACATCTGGATTTAATAATGAAATTGGAGAACCATCTGTTTCTTCCTTATATACTGTTGTATATGTTGCATCTCCTATTTTTTTAATAGGGTCTTCTTCATTTCTAGTAATTAAATAAAATGGTTTATTTGATAACAACCCATTACTTTGACTATTTGATGCATCCTTATATACATTGGTTAATTCATTGGAAACTGATTCTTTATACCTCTTCATATTTTTAAAAGTATCATATTCACTTAATTCGCTCTCAGTTATATTGTCTTTAAAAACGTTATTTTCCATAGTTAATCCCATCTGACTCAATAATGAAGTTAAACTTAAATTAGTACCTATAGTTTCAAATTTGCTTCTATAATAATCATGTTTAATACTTTCTTTATATTCATTTGTTTTAATTTTTTCTTCTGACATTGGTTCAACTAGAACAACTCCTGCAACTGAACTTGGATACAGTTTAATGAAATTAGTTATAACTAAACTTCCATATTCTTCTCCAACTAAAATATAAGGTTCTGGCACTCCGATCTTCTTAAGTAAAAGTTTCAAATCCTTTGCTTGATCCTCGGGAGTTCTAATATCTCCACCATCATTAAATCCATAACCTCTTCTATTATAAATGAATGTTGATATCTTCTTTTCTTCTAATGATTTACAAACTTTATCCCATTCATATATGTTAGTTCCAATTGCTCCATCAAATACTACAGTATAATCTGTACCTGCCTTAAATTTGTATTCCATCTTCTTTCCATCTACTCTAACATATTTAAATCTAGATTTTAATCTTGTATTATCTACAAGGTTAGTTACTAGCTGTATTACAACTCCAAGAACTAGTACTCCTGCAAAGAAAATAATGAACTTTTTAAGTATATTTCTCTTATTAACCTTATCTTTATCCAGCTTGTATACGACATTAGAGTGTGATAATAATCTCATACTAGAATCTATCCCTCCACTAATTTTAAATTGGGTTTTGCATTTATGTCTAAATCTGATATTATTCCTTCTTCATAATTAAAATAAGCAGCACTTCCTATCATAGCTGCATTATCCGTGCACAATATAGGAGACGGGAATAAAATTTCAATTCCTTTTTTAGCTCCTTCATTTTGAAGGGTTTCTCTTAAACATGAATTAGATGCAACTCCACCTGCTACTGCAATTCTTTTAACTCCTCTTCTCTCACAAGTTAAAAATACATTGGTTTTTAATACATCAACTATTGCCTTTTGAAATGATGCTGCAATATCAGCCTTATTTATCTCTACATCCTTCATCTTAGCTTTATTTAAATAATTCAAAACTGCAGACTTAACTCCACTAAATGAAAAATCTAATGTGTCATCCTGAAATTTAGCTCTTGGAAATACAATTGCATTTTCATTTCCTTCTTTAGCTAATTTATCAATCTTAGGTCCCCCTGGATATCCGAGTCCTAATGCTCTAGCTACCTTATCATAAGCTTCACCTGCTGCATCATCCCTTGTTTCACCAATAACTTCAAAATCTCTATATCCTTTTACATGCACTATAAATGTATGTCCACCAGAAACAACTAAGGATACAAATGGTGGCTTTAAATCTTTGTGTTCAATAAAATTTGCACTAATATGTCCTTGAATATGATTAACTCCTATTAGTGGCTTTTTTGAACCTAATGAAAGGCCCTTTGCATATTGAAGTCCAACTAAAAGCGCTCCAACAAGCCCTGGTCCGTAGGTAACACCTATGGCATCAATATCATCTAAAGAAACTTCTGCTTCTGCGAGAGCTGCTTTTACAACACTGTCTACTACTTCAATATGCATTCTTGATGCAACCTCTGGCACTACTCCACCAAATTTTTTATGTGTATCTATTTGTGATGCAATTACATTTGATAAAACTTCTCTACCATCTACCACAACTGCTGCTGCTGTTTCATCACAACTTGATTCTATTGCTAAAATTATTTTTTTACTCATATTTGATACCTCTTTTTTATTTTATGCATATTCAAAAAAATAAAAAGTTAAGTTGCTAGTCTATTTTCTTTCATATGCCTTAAATTCATATATTCTCTGCTATAAAATCTATTTTATCTTATAACTAAAATAAATTCTGCTTTCTTTGCATTGTTTAATATATTCGTAATATTTATATATATATCTATCTATGTATAAATGTATTACTTATATGTCAATTACTAAAATATTATACTTTATATATACATAATTATCAAAGTAGATTTATAATATCATAGCAGAATAATTTGCGATTATTGTGTAAAAAGTATATATGCTGTATATTTGAAGTAATAATTAAAATTTTAGGCATATCTATAAAATAGACTAGCATACTAACTTGCTATTTTTGAATATGTCTCATCTGAGGAGATTTTAAATGTCTAATTATGCTAAAGTAGTAATTAAAGGTTCACCTATTACAAAATCAAACTTTAAATTACATAATGCAGATGGACGTGCTATTTTGCCACATAGTTCTGGTAAATACCATGATAGATACGCATTATATGAATACGAAATTGCACTACTTGCAAGAAGTCAAAATCCGGATATTATTCTTTCTGAAAGCTTAATAGCTTTATTAAAAGTTTATTATAAAAGTGAAAAACGTCATCCAGACACTATTAATATTACTAAAAGTATATTTGATGGTATAGAAAAGAGTGGTCTTATAGTTAATGATGCTCAAATAACTAAAATCTTTACTGAAGAATATTACGATAAGGAAAATCCTAGATTTGAATTAGAACTATTTGCTGAAAGTGAATATAATTTTAACTATACAATTACAAAAAAAAATCTCCCTACACAACCCAAATTGTATTCCCCACTAAAAAAGAATATATCAGATAATTGTTCTTTAAATAATGACTCAAAAAATAAGATAAATTTCAAGCCTATTGATAGTTGTTTAGAACAAGTTGATAAGATTTCTAAAGTAATTAAATGCTGTAACATCTGCAATAAAACTATTATTTCAGATGATTATGTAAAAGCTGATCGTGGAAAAACATTAATCTGTAAAAAGTGCTTCACCAAACTGTTTTAAGCATACTTATGTGTATATCATCCCACCGAAATTGAATACATACAACTTCAGTTGTAAGTATCTATATCCCTTAATACTGAAAAAGGAAGGAACTTATTATGAGCAATAAATTTGATATTATTTTCTTTGGAGATAGTTTAACTTTTGGATATGGAGTACCAAAGCAAAGTTCTTGGGTATATAGGCTTACACAGGAACTTTCTTTTTCATCATTGAATAAAGCATGTAATGGAGATACTACCACTTCCATGCTTTCTCGCTATTATAATCATGTATTGATTCATTATCCATCTAAAATCTTCATTATGGCAGGTACTAATGACCTTCTTCTTGGAAGAACTGTATTTTCAATAATTGATAACATAAAACTTATGATTAAGGATGGATTAGATATTGGTGCAGAGGTAATTATAGGCATACCACCTAAAATTATAGGTGAAATGGCTAATACAATTTTTTCACCATCTCACCTATATGATTATGCAGAAAAAGAACTTGTATCTTTTAAAAATGAACTTGTAAAGTTATGCAATAATTATGGAATACAATTCATTAATTTTTATGATTTAACCTTAGATAAAAATGATATTTATTTAGACGGGCTTCATTTAACATCTTATGGACATGAACTTATGTATAAAGAAGCTTTGATCTATTTTTAGTATATGTATTTTTTTATATATTCAGCTGTTTTTATTCCACATTCAATTCCATGAGTTTCTTTCATGTGTAATGCATTTTCGCCATATATAATATTTCCACATGCAAAAAATCCATCTATTGATGTTTGAAAATCTACTACTTTAGGACCTAATATATCACTATCAAGATCCATTTTTAGTTTTTTAGGAATTGTATTTTCTGGAATAAATCCAACTGATAAAAATAGAGAATCACATCTTTTTTCATCTATTTCATTATCTTTTAAATTCATAATTTTAACTTTTTCAATTCTCGTATTACCTTCAATTTCTATTACCCTAGAATCTTGAATTATCGGTATATCAAACCCTTCGACGATGCTTCGTATTTCTGAATCAGCTATTTCTTCGAACTTCTTTTCAATAATTACACCTTCAACAATTCCGCCCTCTATTATCAATCTTCTAGCAACTATAAATCCCCATTTATCTTTAGCAATAATTATAGTTTTTCTTCCTGGTAAATATCCATCTAAAGTAATTATTCTATGTGCTTCTCCTACTGTAAATACTCCTGTAAGTCCATTAGTTGGTATAACAATACTTCCTGAATATCTTTCTCTTGAACCCATAGCAAATATTATTGCCCCAAAAGTAGCATCTTTAACACCTTCTTTAGAATTTACATATGTAACTACTTTTTCCCCAGTAACATCTAATAAAGTAGTATTTAATTTCACTTCTATACATGACATATCAAGTTGTTTTTCTACAAAATTGATATATTCTGGTCCAGTTACTGGTTCATCTAAAAACTCTTCTCCAAATCCATTGTGAATACATTGATTAATTATCCCACCAACAAAAGCTTCTTTTTCAATTATAAGTATTTTTTTTATGCCTTCCTTTACAGCTGCAACTGCTGCTGTCATTCCAGCTATTCCAGCACCAACAACAATTAAATCATAACTTGGCATTCCATTCGCCTCCATAATTAACAAATTTCAAGTCCCATTTTCTCTTAACATTATAACTTTATTAGATTTTTAGATTTTTTTATGGCAATAACCATATCATACATATTAGCTATTTCTCCAAAATTAATATCTCCTTTTAAATTATAATGATCTAAAGATGTATCATTTATTAAAATTACTACACCCTTTTTATATAGCATTCTTATCTCCTCTAATACTTTAGAATCTTTATCAAATAATTTAACTGCTGAATTTAAGAATAAAATCTCTTTTGGCAGTTTATCGCACTCATTTAATGATTCAAAATACTCACTCATTAAAATTCTTCCAAGCTCTTCATCTCCATCACCTAATTTTTCACTTGTTATTAATATAGAAACTATATTCTCCTCACCTTTAACTTCTAAACATCCTCTTTTTTCTACTTTTATTCTAAATTTATTTTCTTCATCATCTGCATCTACTTGGTATCCCTTATGATTTGCATATCTTATGATATTAGAACGACCAAGCTCACTATTTACTAGGCTATAT
>Ga0224516_1000332_pt1 | contig 11143 bp, 10 predicted proteins | sample IRFST0metaG_FD_179884 | JGI IMG/M metagenome (GOLD analysis project Ga0224516, IMG submission 179884) | Peat soil microbial communities from Stordalen Mire, Sweden - IR.F.S.T0 | ecosystem: Environmental > Terrestrial > Soil > Wetlands > Peat | place: Sweden: Norrbotten County, Stordalen Mire... | reverse complement strand
GAGTCCATTTGCCCGCCTATTTTCCATCATAGGGAAACTCGACTCGTATACACTCGCTGAGTAAGTGATTCACACAAAATCATAGATTTTGGTTCTCTACTCACGTCGGCAAATTGACCTAATAGGCTTGCTATGAGGGCAATTCACCTCCTTGCCTGATGAAAAATATCCATGGCGACTTTGGACTTGTTATTTATTTTCATGTGTCTTATTATTTTCTTTCATACGTCTAATTAATAATTTTTAAGGTTAAATTAATATTATTATAAGCAGCCCTTAATATGGGATATTTATAATAAGCATAGTGAATATATTGCAAAAAAATATTTATATCATAATTCTTATAGTACAAAAAAATATAAATATAAAATAATTTATAAAAGAGCGACTTAGGAGGTGTTGATTTTTTGAAATTTGATAATGAATTTAAAGAAATTAAAATTAGACATATAGTAGTCATGTTTTTGATTGCATTATTAATTTCAATAGCAATAATTGTGGTATTAAGCATAAATGGGGAAATTAGCAATACGAATACAAATAAATTGAGTCTATTAATAGAATTTTTATTTTTAGCTATGGTAATTTTTAAGCTTAAACCATCTAAGAAAAGTATAAAACTTTTATATTTAGACTTTAGAAGTAAGCTAAATGTGAAAGAAATAATTTTTATTATTTTATTTCTTAAATGTTTGGAAATTGGTTTAAGTAATATTTTAATTGATATAGCATATATAATTGGACCTAATTTTGCTAATTGGTTTGTTAATAATTCATCAATAATAATTGATTCTATGACTGATTATGTAATAATTTTCATAATTGTGGTTTTCTTTGCTCCGATTACCTAGGAAATAATGTTTAGGAATGTATTATTTAAAAGAATTTCAAAAAAATCTAATATTTATATTGGATTAATTGTATCATCTATAATTTTTGCTTCATTAAATTTTGGTAATGAAATGATAGGAATATTTTTACTTGGAATAGTAAATTGCATGTTATATGTTAAGTACGAAAACATTCTAATACCTATGCTTATTTATTGTGCAGATAGTATTATTAATATGATGAAGTTTATTTTATTTGGTAAGTATGGAAATGAAGTTATTGTTTTAACTTTTAAGGATATGATTTTATATGCAACATCAGGGTTATCATTATGTATTGTAGGAATGATATTTTTTGTTAAATTTATAACTGATAATAAAGTTTATCTAAGAGAAAGTTATAATAAAAGTAAACTTGCAGAAATTAATTAAATGGTAAAAATGCATAGTATTCAAAAGAGATAAAACTAAAGTGTTAAAATAGATATAAAATAAGAACAAACTATTTGATTAAAAATTAAGTTTAGCTAGAGTAATTTAAAAGGAGTGAAAATATGAGTGGAATTGATTCTTTAATGATGGAAAAGATATCAAGTAAAAAGACAATTAGTAGAATTGGATGGGCATTAGTAGCATTAATGTTTTTTTCGCAAATTGGAGCTGTAATAGTAGCAGCTATTTGTAAAAAGTTAGTTCCAACTCTAACTGGAACTTCAATATATAATTTTATAGTAAGTATGTTTCCAATATATTGTATAGGATTACCTATTTTTATATTAATAATAAGAAAAGTACCTAAAGAAAGCACAAATGAAAAATCTAAATTAACTATAATACAATTTATTAAGTTTTTATTAATAAGCTTTGCAACTATGTATGTTTTTAATATGTTAGGATTGAGTATTAATTTTGTAATATCAATTATAAAGGGCAGTAATGTAGTAAATCCACTTGCAAATTTATTAAATAAGGTTAATATTTTTGAAACAATTTTTTTTGTAGGAATTTTAGCACCTATTATGGAGGAAATAATTTTCAGAAAAATACTTTTATCACGTTTACGTAAATTTGGAGATTTTATTAGTATTTTTTTCTCAGCACTTGCATTTGGAATGTTTCATGGTAACTTATCACAATTCTTCTACGCTTTTGCATTGGGTTGCATTTTTGCGTATATTGTAGTGAAGACTGGAACAATTAAATATACCATTTTGCTACATATGATTATAAATTTATTTGGTTCTGTAATAGCCTTACAAGTTGCCAAAATGCAAAATATATTTCTAACTACGATATTTGGAATATTTATATTTATTATTACAATAACAGGTATAATATTATTTATTTTAAATGTAAATAAGGTTAATTTAAGAAATGATAGCATTAATATAACTAAAAGAGAACAATTTGGACTTATGTTTAAAAATTCTGGAATGATAGTATATTCAATTTCTTTTATAGTATTAGTTATTATAGTGATACTTGCTAAGTAAATTGGTTTATAGTTCATCTAATATATATATTTAAAGGAGTTTGGGGAGAATGATTGATATCAAAAATGTACAACAATGTTTAAAGAGAACTAATATTGATATTGCGTTTCTGATTGTAATATCAGGAATACTTATGAGCTCATTTATTAAGTATGCTTGGATAGCCTCTATAGTTGCTTGTTTTTTCATAAAAGATGAAGAAAAACAAATTAATTAAATATAGTTTTTTTCTAAACATCAAATATATTGATGATTAGAGGATATATTAATTTAAGTTTATAATATTATAGGAATATGAAATTATTATTGCCATTACTAAAAATAGTAATGGCAATAATAATTATGTGGTAAAATGTTACTAGGATAGTAATGACATTACTAAGGCACATTAAAAAATAACAGTCTAGTATGCTTGGCGGTTATTTTATATGCCTAATATAAATCAGGAGGAAATTATGAATTCAATTGAAGAAAGAATCGCAAAAGAGTTAGAGATTAGATTGGGGCAAGTTCAAAGTGTTATTGAACTTTTAGATGATGGGAATACAGTTCCTTTTATTTCAAGATATAGAAAAGAAGTTACTGGTGGACTTTCAGATGAAGTTTTAAGAAAGTTATCTGAAAGGCTTACATATTTAAGAAATTTAGAAGAAAGAAAAGCAGCTGTTACGAGAATAATACAAGAACAAGAAAAGTTTACAGAAGAAATTGAAAAAGCTTTAGAAAAGGCAACAACATTAACAGAAGTTGAAGATATATATAGACCGTATAAAACTAAAAAAAGAACAAGAGCAACAATGGCGGTTGAAAAAGGATTAAAGCCTCTTGCGGAATTGATTTTAGAAGGGAAATTTAACGGTGATTTAAATGAAGAAGCAACTAAATATATAAGTGAAGAAAAAGGTGTTGTAGGTAGTGAAGATGCTATTTCTGGAGCTTTAGATATAGTTGCTGAAAGTATCTCAGATGAAGCTAAATATAGAAAATATATAAGAGACTTTGTTATGAGAGAAGGAAACATAGAAAGCAAGGGAGACTTTAAAGAATCAACACCATATGAAATGTATTACGAATATTCAGAAGCAACAAATAAAATACCACCTCATAGAATATTAGCTATTAATAGAGGAGAAAAAGAAAAAATATTAAGTGTTAAAATTACTATAAGTGAAGATAGGATAATACAATACTTAGAGAACCAAGTATTAAAGAAAAATGCAATTTTAGATGAGAAATTAAAACTTGCAATAAAGGATTCATTAAAGAGATTAATTTATCCATCAATTGAAAGAGAAATTAGAAGTGAATTAACTGATATTGGTGAAGAAGGTGCTATTAACATTTTTAAAGAAAATCTAAAAGCACTATTATTGCAAGCACCAATTAAAGGAAAAGTAGTGATGGGATATGATCCTGGATTTAGAACTGGCTGTAAGATTGCAATCTTAGATGCAACAGGAAAATTCTTGGAAAATACAGCAGTATACCCAACAGTGCCCAAAAGAGATATTGAAGGAACAAAGAAAACATTGAAAGCACTTATTGCTAAACATAATGTTGATGTTATTTCCTTAGGAAATGGAACTGCATCTAGAGAGTCGGAAGAAGTTATTGCTGAAATGATTACTGAAATAAAAAATGAAACTGGAAGAGAATTAGCATACGTAATTGTATCTGAAGCAGGAGCATCAGTTTATTCAGCATCAGAACTTGCAACTAAAGAATATCCAGATTTAGATGTTACAGTAAGAGGAGCTATTTCAATAGGTAGAAGACTACAAGATCCACTTGCTGAATTAGTTAAAATAGATCCTAAAGCAATTGGTGTTGGACAATATCAACATGATGTTACTCCTAAAAAATTAGAAGAATCTTTAGCAGGAGTAGTAGAAGATTCAGTTAATACTGTTGGAGTTGATTTAAATATTGCAACACCATCGCTTTTAACACATATTTCAGGAATAAATGCAGCTATAGCTAAAAATATTGTTGATTATAGAGAAGAAGTTGGAAAATTCTCTTCAAGAAAAGAGTTATTAAAGGTTAAGAGATTAGGGCAAAAGGCATATGAACAATGTGCAGGGTTCTTAAGAGTTGATGATGGTAAAGATCCTTTAGATAATACATCAGTTCATCCTGAATCTTATAGTGTAGCTAAAAAGTTGATTGAACTTTTAGGATATAACAAGCAAGATCTTAAAAATAATAAACTGGGAGACATTGATGAAAGAGCAGAAGCACAAGGATTAAAGACTTTAAGTGAAAATCTAGAAGTTGGAGAGCTTACATTAAGGGATATAATCAAAGAATTAAAGAAGCCAGGTAGAGATCCTAGAGAAGAAATGCCAAAGCCAATACTAAAGACAGGAATAGTTGAACTTAAAGATTTAATGCCAGGAATGGTTTTAGCTGGAACTGTTAGAAATGTATCAGATTTTGGTGCCTTTGTAGATATCGGAGTTCATCAAGATGGATTAGTTCATAAGAGTCAAATGGCAAATAGATTTGTAAAGCATCCTTTAGATATAGTAAAGGTTGGAGATATAGTAAAGGTAGCTATAATAGAAGTTGATGAAAAGAGAAAGAGAATATCGTTAACTATGAAGGATATTGATGAATCAGTCGAAGTATAATTAGATTTAGGCATATTAGAATTTATAGTTATAAATTTATTTTGGGAAAGTAAGGATTTTTGTCATAAATTTCGTTTTGAAGTATTAATATATAAATTTTAAAAGAAATAGCGTTTAATTAAAAAAGTCTTGTTTAAAACACAAGACTTTTTTACATATTTATAAATAAATTATACATTTATTCCATAAATAAAATTTAAGTTTTAAATATAATATAGATTTCGACAAAAAATAGTAATATAGTTAATACATAGAATTAAAATAAAGAAATAAAAATTAAGTAATAATTTAACATAATAGTAAACGTTGTCAATTTAGTTATCTAAACTAATTAACATAACTTAACAATTAAATTTAATGGGGTTGGGGGAATTGAGATGAAAAGAAAAACTAGTTTATTAAAGAAACTTACAGCGGTGATTATGTTAATAGTTATACTTCCAGTAGTTTTTATAGGAATTGTAGCTACTAATAAAGCCAAGGAATCATTTGAAAAAAATTTAGAGTTAACAAGTTCACAAGCAATTAATGAAGTGGAAAATGGATTATCAAAACATTTAAAAGGAATTGCACAACAAGTGGTTACACTTGCAGATAGTGAAGAAATAAGAAACTTTGATGTCAATGTTAGTAATAATGGTGAATCTCTTAAGAGAATTCAAAGTACATTAAAATCTATTAAAAATACTAGTGATGGAGTTTTAAATGTATGCTTTGCAACTGAAGCTGGAGGTCTAATATTAGATAGTAGCAGCGAAATATTGCCATTGAGTGAATTTAATTATAAGGAAAGAGGTTGGTATAAACAAGCACTTCAGGATAAAAACGTAATATACACTAAACCATTAACAGATGCTGTAACAAAGCAACAAGTAATAACTGTTGTTAAAGCTGCTTATGATGATAAAGGAAAGTTTCATGGAGTAGCAATAGTGGATATTAAGTTAGATGCAATGGTAGAATATATAAAAAATACAAAGATATTAAATTATGGATATGTTATTCTTTCTGATAATGAAGGGAATATTATAATAAATAGTGAGAAAAATAATGGTGTGATTGCAGATGACACAAATGTTAGTAGTTTACCATTCTGGAAAAATGATAAATTAGATGTATATAAATGGTCAAATAATGGAATTACAAATTATGTAGTTCAACAAATAAATAAAGATACTGGATGGAGATTAATAGGATTTGCAAGTGAAAATGAAATATCACAACCTATAAGTGCAATAAGGATGACTATAATAATTGGAGCAGCAATAGCAATAATTATAGGATGTATTGTAGCCTTATTTATATCAGTTAAATTGACGAAACAAATAAATAAAATTAATAAATCGGTTAAAAAATTAGCAGAAGGAAATTTGACAGAAAAAGTTGAGGTTACAACTAGAGATGAATTTGGAGAACTTGGGGAAAACTTCAATTCAATGATTGATAGTATACACAAATTAATTACTAAAGTTGATACTACATCAAATAAATTAATTGAGTCATCAGTTAATATAGCTAGTATGTCACAAGAAACTACAGCTTCAATATCAGATGTATCAAGTGCAATAGACCAAGTTGCAGCAGGTGCTACTAGTCAAGCAAATGAAGCTCAAAATGTTACAAAAAGTGTAGAAAAGTTAGAAAATAGAATAAGTGAAGTAGATAAACATGCAGAAAAAATTAATATATTATCTAATGAAACGGAAAAATTGACAGAAAAAGGATTAGGTATATTAGGTGCTTTAATGAGTAAATCACAAAAAACTAAAGAGAGTGCTATTGAATCTAGTGATATAGTTAGCGAGATGACACATAGTATAGAAAAGATAAATTATATTTCAAATGCAATAGCTGGAATAACCGAACAAACTAATTTATTATCATTAAATGCGAGTATAGAAGCAGCAAGAGCAGGAGAAGCAGGAAAAGGATTTGCTGTAGTTGCAGAAGAAATTAGAAAGTTAGCAGATGAATCAAAGAAATCTACTGATGAAATAAAAGTTATAGTAGATGAAATAAATACTAAAGTAAATATAGCTAATAATTCAATGCTTGATAGTTCAAAAATGCTTGATGAACAAGAAAAAATCGTTGAAGAAACAAAAATTGTATTTAATAAAATAGTAGATTCTATAGAGCATTTAACAGAGTCTAGTAAGGAGATAAAAGATTTAAATGCAAAAATGAGTGAAGATAAAGAATATGTAAGGGAAAATGTTGAAAGTATATCATCTATATCAGAAGAAAATGCATCAGTTTCAGAAGAAGTAAGTGCTTCAGCAGAAGAGATAAATGCAACAATGGATGAACTTACTGGACATGCAATGAATTTACAAGACTTATCTAATCAACTTAAAGATGAAATAACACAATTTAAATTGTAGTAATCTTTAGTGATTTTAGATATAGCAATACAATTCTAAAAATAGCAAATACTTGGTTACATGAATTATGGAATCAAGTATTTGCTTTGTATATTATTTTGATTAGCCATTGATACATATTTAATTTTTGGAACACATACTTCTTATAATGCATATTGTAAGAAGTATGTGTTCTTTTAATATACGGTTTAAAAATTTTAGGAGGTAGTAATTATGAAAATAAAATGTGTAGATAATAATTTATGCGCAACATTAACTTTAAATAAGGAATACCTAGTTATGGAAGAAGCTGCTGAATACTATGTAGTTATTGATGATAAAAGTGATGAAGTAACTTGTAGAAAATCAAGATTTGTAGTAGTTGAAGATGGAGGCATAACTAAAAAAGCAAAAGCTATTATTACGGAGCTAAGTTATCAATTACAAAATGAATGTAGGGATATTAGGAAATTTACAATAAGAAAAAATACAAAGGGAGAAATGAAGGAATTATCCATAAAATTTAAATACGATATGTAATCTTTTTATGCTCATTTAAAAATACATGATTTAAGGGGATATATTAAATATTCTTCACCATAGAAATGGTGAAGAATATGCGCCTAAAATGTGGGATAAGGGGATAGAAAAATTCGCTATTTGAAACGTGATGCAGTTGCCTTTAGTTAATAAAAACAATGTGTGATATAATAAATCATTACTACATAGTAAAATATAATAAATAGTTAATTACATAGGAGAAAGAAAAAATGGACAAAACTAAATTTTATACTAACAGAAAAAATATTGTGCTTCTAGCAACATTATGTTGTATTTTATGGGGGAGTGCTTATCCATCAATTAAAATAGGATATTCATTATTTAATATAGATGATATTGGATCTAAATTAGTTTTTGCAGGATATAGATTTGCACTGGCAGGTATTTTAGTACTTTTATTTGAAGCAATTACAACCAAAAACATATTTGATTTTTCTAAAAGGCAATTTGGTCAAATAACAATATTAGGTTTAACACAAACTGCTCTTCAATACATATTTTTTTATATAGGATTGTCATATACTACAGGTGTAAGAGGCTCAATAATAAATGGAACAGGAACTTTTGTAAGTATTATATTAGCTCATTTTATTTATAAAAATGATAAACTTAATTTTAATAAGATAATTGGATGTATAATAGGCTTTTTAGGAGTAGTGATTGTTAATTTCAATGGACAATCATTAGAAGGTAGTTCTTTTAGTTTTAAAGGAGACGGTTTTGTAATGATTGCAGCAATCATATTCGCTGCTTCAGCAATATATGGTAAGAAAATAACTCAAATTCAAAAGCCATCAATAGTTACAGGTTTTCAATTATTTATAGGTGGAGTAATATTAACAATTCTAGGATGGATTCTAGGTGGAAGTTTAAAAGGATTCACAATAACATCTATAGTACTTTTAATTTACATGGCATTATTATCTTCAGTAGCATTTGTTATCTGGACAGAGTTACTAAAATATAATAAGGTGGGAATTATATCAGTTTTTAATTTCTTAGTACCTATTTTTGGAACCTTGTTATCGGCAATATTTCTTGGAGAAAATATATTCGATATTAAGATTTTAATTGCTTTGATATTTGTATGTTATGGAATATTTTTGGTTTATAAAGTTAAAATAAAAAAGTCATCTCAAATATGAAACAAGAAGATATATTTTGTTTATGTAAATTGCAGGAGGAGAAGAATAATGATTAAATGGGGAATTATAGGGCTCGGAAATATAGCTAAACGCTTTGCTAAGAGGTTAGCTTGCTCAAATGAAGGCAAGTTATATGCTATAGCGTCTCAAACTAAAGAAAAACGCGATGCATTTTATAAAGAATATAAATGTGAGAAGGTTTATGAAGATTATGATAAATTATTAGAGGATGACGAATTAGATGCTGTTTATATTGCACTTCCTCATGGACTACATAAATATTGGTCAATAAAAGCTCTAAGACATAAGAAAGCAGTATTATGTGAAAAACCTGTAGGGTTAAATTCAGAAGAAATGAAAGAAATAAAAGAAGAAGCTTTATTGAATAATACATTTTTTATGGAAGCGATGAAAACAAGATTTATACCACTAATTACTACTATTAAAGAGATAATAAAGAATAAAGAAATTGGGGAAATTACAAATATTGAAGCTAATTTTTGTAATCAAGTAGAAAACATCAAGGATGGATCTTATTTGTTGGATAAAACGCAAGGAGGAGCACTATTAGATGTTGGAGTTTATCCATTATCATTTGTTATGGATATGATTGATTCAGAAGTTAAGGAAGTTAAATCTAATATGAAAATTAATGAAGCTGGAGTAGATTCGTATTTTAAAGCAATATTAACTTTTGAAAATGGAGTTATGGGAACTATAGAAGGTGCATTTGATAGAAATAAAGAAAGAACTGCTATTATTAAAGGAACAAAAGGCTATATAGAAATACCAATGTATAATAGACCTAACAAAGTTACTATTTATATAAATGGAAAAGAGCCTTATACAATTCATAAAGAATTAGAATTTGATGATATGTATGCAGAAATTAAAGAAGTACATGATTGCTTAAAAGCTTCAAAAGTGCAAAGCAATCATTTATCTTTAGATGAATCAATTCGTGTTATGGGAGTAATAGATGAGATTAGAAAAGTTGCTGTATTAAATTAGTTTATATATTGATGAGAAAAAGATTATTTGTTTTGGAAAAATTGATAAATGGTTATTATATCGATTTAGTGTAATATGTATACGCTTTATATTACGTTTTTATAACCTAAATGCAAATTGAGTTTTTAGCTAGTTTAATGTAAAATGGCTATTAGTTAAAAATATTTGCAAAGATAAAGGAGAACTATGGAAAAGATATTAGGTCTTATAATTAGAATAACATTAGGATTTTTTTTATGCGCATGTGGAACTGTGATGGCTCTTAATTCAAAATTGGGATTGAGTCCGTGGGATGTATTTCATCAAGGTTTAACTCATATAACTAATTTAACCATGGGACAAGCTAGTATTATAGCTGGAGTGGTTATAGTAGTAATCACCAATACACTTGGACTTAAGGTGGGATTAGGAACTATAGCTAATATGATAGCAATAGGCTGTTTCATAGATCTTATAATATACATTAAAATTATTCCAGTTTGTAATAATCCATTTACAGGAATACTTATGATGATAGGAAGTTTATTTGCTTCAGCTATAGGAAGTTACCTATATATAGGATGCGAAATGGGATGTGGTCCTAGAGATGGACTTATGATGGCATTAGTTAAGATTACAGGTAAATCAATAAGCATAATAAGGTTCTGTATAGAAATGGGAGCTTTAATAATTGGCTGGATATTAGGTGGATTTGTTGGAGTTGGAACATTAGTTACTGCATTTGGAATAGGATATTGCGTTCAAATCATTTATAAAGTATTTAAGTCTGATGTAAAGTTGTTAAAACATAGAAATATAAGAGAAGGTCTTAAATTTATGAATGAGTGTATAACTAATTAGGAAGAAAATAAGGATAGCTATAGAATCATTAATCGTATATTCACCGAAATCAGAAACATTGTTGTTTCGCAGGACTATGAAAATTTCGCTGAAAGCACTAAATGGAAGGTTGCCCCCACTTTAGCTTGCTCCAACTATTCAGTTCATAGCCGTCAAGCTTATTTATCCATAATATTGCCAATAAGTTTAAAGCAAGTCGTGAATAAAATTAAAAATGTTAGTTGGAACATTTAGGTTTATATTGTAATAACTTTAATTGTGTTATTA
>Ga0224516_1000331_pt1 | contig 11164 bp, 11 predicted proteins | sample IRFST0metaG_FD_179884 | JGI IMG/M metagenome (GOLD analysis project Ga0224516, IMG submission 179884) | Peat soil microbial communities from Stordalen Mire, Sweden - IR.F.S.T0 | ecosystem: Environmental > Terrestrial > Soil > Wetlands > Peat | place: Sweden: Norrbotten County, Stordalen Mire... | reverse complement strand
TGTTTTAAATATAATAATGGGCTACCTGAGAAGGTAGCTCATTTTTTATATAACATTTTTTTGATTTACTAGAAAAATATCTAGGTAAATGGGCAATTTGTGAGACATAAAAGAATGCTTTTAGGACAAGAATACCAAAAAGTAAAGAGTAGTATAAAGTTTAAGGATTAGTAATTTTAAAATATACGAAAGTTTTTTTGCTGAGGATGATAAATATAATCGCTGATATTTTACCATAATTAATGTTGGTCTACAGATGTGATTAATTATATAAAGAAGGATAATGTTACTATGAAATATTTATTATAAAAAAATAAATTTAGAAACAAAAAGTCTACATAAAGCATATAACATAATAAAGAGAATAAATATAGATATAAGAAGATTTATGCATTAAAAGTTGCTCTTAATTATGGTTTTAAGGAGGTGACAGAAATGGAGTTTGCTCAATATATAACACAAAATGCTTTAATTTTAATTCCAGTTTTATATATTATAGGTATGATAGTAAAAAATACTGAGAAAGTAGATGACAAGTATATTCCACTTGTATTATTAATTGCAGGTATAGCAGGAGCAATTGGAATAATGGGGATTAACGGCAATGCAGTAGTGCAAGGTGTATTAGTAACTGGCGCTACAGTGTATACTAATCAAATAATAAAGCAAAGTACTAAAAAGGAATAATAGAGCTATAAATTGTTTGGGTTTATTGTTGATAAATAAATATTATCAGCAATAAACCTATTTTTTGTTGAATAAAGTAACAGAGTAATTTATAATCTAGAGATAATAAGAAGTTAATTTTAGGTTTCTATAAAGCATATGTAAAAATAAGGATGAGACATTGTGTATTTTTATGTAAAATGAAAGAATATATTTTGCAAAGTATTCTATGCTTTATAGATTAAAAGGGAAAGTAGTGCAAATCTACTACAGCCCCCGCTACTGTAATGGAAGACTAATCTCTAAGACGTATGAAAAAACAACAAGTTAAGCATGCTAGCATACAGACTTGTTATTAACTTTCATATGACTAAAACAGCCACTGGGAAACTATTTCTGGGAAGGAAGAGATTTAGGATGAGGCCAAAGTCAGGAGACCTGCCTAAAAATATTAGAAAAATGCTATCTTCGGAGGGAAGGATAATAGCAAATAATAGAATGTTGATTTGATAAAGTGAAACTTGTGAGTGGAATTTTACATTATAGATAAACTTTACATTCTTGATTTGTTATAAGTATCCTCTTTACCTTAGTGTTGGTAATGAGGAATTTTTGCGTTAAATAAAAGTTGTTTATTTAACACTAACACATTGAGCAAAATAAAATTAAACATTTATACAGTAGACTATTTTGCAAATGTGTCTCATATGCAAGGGATTATTTTCTATATGAATCTAAGAAAATAAGGAGTTGTATTTTAAATCTTATTGTAGATTATTATTTAGGAGGGAAATAAATGAAAAAGGCTATTTTAGTAGTTAGTTTTGGAACTAGTCATATAGAAGCACTTAAGAATTCAATTGAGAAAATTGAAAACAGAATTAAGGATGAATTCAAGGATTATGAAGTGTTTAGAGCATTTACTGCTCATAGAATAATAAAAAAATTAAAGGAAAAAAATGATTTACATGTTTTAACACCAGAAGAGGCCTTAGAAGATTTAAAATATAGAGGCTTTGAAGAGGTTATAGTTCAACCGTTACATATAATTCCAGGTGAAGAGTTTGATTACATAAAAGGTGTTGTATCAAATATGAAAGCTGATTTTGCTAGTATTAAGCTTGGTAGACCTATCTTCTTTTATCAAGGAATGAATGGACTTCCAGAAGATTATTCTTTGTTTATAGATAGTATCAAGGACATATTAAAAGGAGAAGAAAGCGTAATATTATTTGGACATGGAACAGAACACCCTTCAAATGCAGTTTATGGAATGCTCCAAACTGTTTTAGTTGATGAAGATTATGAAAATGTGTTTGTAGCAACAGTAGAGGGATATCCAACAGTTAAAAATGTATTAAAGAAATTAAAAAACAAAGGAATAAAGAAGACGAAACTTGTACCACTATTACTTGTTGCAGGAGATCATGCGAAAAATGATATGGCCTCAGATGAGGACGATTCTATAAAGAGTATATTACAAAAAGAAGGAATCGAAGTTTCTTTACATATGCATGGACTTGGAGAAGTGGATAAATTTGATAAGCTATATATTAATAGAATTTACGACTCAATTGAGGATAAATATTTAAATGCAGGAAGAACCAAAAAATTAAGATAATAAATTATATGTATTTTACAAATAGTACAAAACATATCTATTTAATAATTATGCATTGAAATGAGGTGTTTTATGAAATCAATAATCATATCTTCAAATTGCAGCGGTGGTGGAAAAACTACATTTACTCTTGGGCTTATGAAAGCACTTGAAAATAGGAATCTAGATGTTCAAGGATATAAGGTTGGCCCAGATTATATAGATCCAGCATTTCATAAAGAGGTGACAAAAAAGGCTTCAAGAAATCTAGATACATTTTTAATGGGCGAAGAGGGTGTTAAAAATAGTTATCTTAAGGGTAATGGAGAAGTGGGAATAATTGAAGGGGTAATGGGTTTATATGATGGAATTGGAGTCTCTGAAAAAGCTTCGACTTATGATGTTTCAAGACTTCTAGGGAATATGCCAATCATATTAGTGTTATCTCCTAAGGGTCAAAGTGCTAGTTTATGCGCCGAAATAAATGGCTTTAAGAATTATAGAAATGCAAATATTGTAGGAGTTGTATTAAATTCTATCAGTAAAAAATATTATGATTTATTGAAGTATGCTATAGAAGAAAACTGCGGAACTAAGGTGTTTGGATATATTCCGAAAGAAGAGAAAATAAGCTTAAGTAGTAGACATTTAGGTCTTGTACAAAGCATGGAAATACTAAATCTTGAAGAAAAATTAGATATATGTGGTAAGTTAATTGAAGAATATGTGGACTTAGATGGAATAATAAATGAAATGCAGGAATTTGAAATAAAAAGTGAAATTAGTTTATTAAATGAAAAGAATAAATTTATAGATGAAAAGAATAAATTTGAAAATAAAGCTTTAAGAATTGGGATTGCCTTAGATAAGGCATTTAGTTTTTATTATAAGGATAACATAGAGATGTTAGAACAATTGGGAGAAATCATTTATTTCAGTCCAATTAATGATAAAGTTTTACCAGAAAATTTAGATTTTTTATACATAGGTGGAGGATACCCAGAAGTTTTTAAGGAAGATTTAGAAAATAATTATTCTATGAGAAATAGTATAAAAGAAGCCTTAAATAATGGATTAAGATGTTATGCAGAATGTGGTGGACTTATGTACCTAACAAATTCAATAGATGGAGCAAAAATGGTTGGCTTTTTTAATGGAGAAAGCATAATGAAAAGCAAACTTCAAAGGTTTGGCTATTGCAAGGTGAAAATTAATAAGCAATGTTTTAATGAAAGATTTATCACAAGGGAGAATCTTCAAGTAAAAAAGCAACTTGAAGTAGAGGGGCAACTCGACGTAAGAAAACAATTTAAAATGAGGGAACAAGTTCAAACAGATGAGGAACTCGGAATAAATAAAGATTTTGAAGTGAATGCTCATGAATTTCATAAGTCACAAGTAAATTTAAATGAGAAGAATGTATATGACGTTGAAAAGACTCAATATAATGGAGAAATTATAAAATGGCAATGTGGATATTTTAAGAAAAATACGTTGGCAGGATATGCGCATATAAATTTCCTGGGAAATATAGAATTACTAGAGGAGTTAATTGATTTAAAATAGTAGAGACTTCATTTCATGGACTTGTTATTTTATTTCATTTGCATAATAATAGAGCGAATTATTACTACTATAATATAGAAAAGAGGTGGATTTTAGCGGGAGTTGCTGCAAATAAGTATACACTCACTAAAAATAAAATATGGAATATTTAAAAAACCCTATGGGAATTGAAGAAAGAAGTTTTGAAATTATTGAAGAGGAAATGGGACCTCATTCATTTACAGAAGAAGAATTACTTATAGTTAAGAGAACCATCCATACTACGGCTGATTTTGAGTATAAAGAATTGGTAGAAATAAGTGAAACTGCAATTGAAACTGCAAAGAAGCTTTTTAAAGAAGGTGCTAAAATTTACACAGATACCAATATGGCTTTAAACGGAATTAATAAAATAGCATTAGCTAAAACAAATAGTTGCGTTATTTGTTATGTTAATGAAGATATTGTACATAAGGAAGCTAAAGAAAAAAATATAACTAGAAGCATGGCGGCAGTTGAAAAAGCTTGCAATGATAATGTAGATATTTTTGTTTTCGGAAATGCACCAACTGCACTTTTTAGACTAAAGGAATTAATAAAAGAAGGAAGAGCAAATCCAAAATTAATAATAGCAGTGCCAGTAGGCTTTGTTGGAGCAGCAGAAAGCAAGGAAAATATGGATGACCTTAATATTCCTTATATAAGGGTAAAGGGGAGAAAGGGCGGAAGCACTGTTGCAGCATCTATAATTAATGCTCTTATGTATATGGTAGTTCGACGATAATAGGATAGATAATAAGCAATATAGTGTTTTAACAATTATATTATAGATAAGAAGTAATATAGATTTTTAGCAATTATATGATTAATAAATGATAAAATCGTGTTTCAGCAAAAGTATAATGATTGGAATAATATTATGGCACCAAGATAATTAGTAAGGTACCATAATATTTAGGTGAGCAATGATTTTAAATTAATAAAAAGAGGGAATGAAGTTAGAGCCCATAGTGAAAAAAATTTCCCTATGCATATGTATTAAAAAAATGTTGGTAACAGGTTTAGAACGTGGATTATATGGCAAGTATCAAAAAGGGATGAACATAATAGACGAAGGTCTTAGAAATTAAAAAGCACATGTGAGGTGAACCTTTTTGATACAAGAAGATATGGATTTAAAAAAATTGGATGGATATAAAAGTATTCTTTTAAAAAAGGATGTTTATGAGAAGCGGGAAATTAAATGTTGTCCAATTTGTGGCGCGAATAAATACATTAAATATGGATTGTATAAACAAATACAAAGATATATGTGTAAGGAATGTGGAAAAACTTTTTCAAACGCAACCAATGCACTATGGAGTTATTCAAAGAAAAGTTTTGAGAAATGGATAGAATTCACTGAATTTATGATGGAAAAGAAATCTTTGAGGTTTTGTGCTGAAAAATTAAATATAAGTTTAGTAACGGCATTTTATTGGAGGCATAAAATTTTGAGAGGCTTAAAATTAGACATTATTCCGAATAAATTAAGGGGAGATATTCATATTAATAAAACTATTATAATAGAAAATCTTAAAGGTTGTAGAAATATAACGACAGCTAGAAGAAGTAATATTTGGATTATAGCCGCAAAGGGTGATGAAGATTCAATGGTTATAATGCCAATATTCAGGAATTGTTGGAGTTGGCAAATATTTGATGAAAAAATATACTCTAAAATACAAAAGGGGTCATACATTGTTGCTTATAAAGATAGATATATATTTGTGAAAGCAAAACAACATAACAAAAAAATGGTAAAAGACATTAAATATGATGATAGGATAGCTTACATTATGAGAAATTTAAATAAATGGCTAAGCACTTTTCATGGAGTTGCAACAAAATATTTAGATGAATATCTCTCTCTATTTATATTGTTTAATTTAGATAGAATGTTTGATTATATGGATATGATGTCGTATTTGTCCATTGGAAGTAGATTCACAAGAACGAGAGAAATAAGAACATAAAATCACAGAGATATTTAAGAAATAGGCACATATAATTATAGAATATAGAAGAAATAAAATCATAGGATTACAGACGTTTTTGAGAGCAGATGAGTAGAATTGCAGGCAAAATAGGATTGTGCAAGACTAAATGAGTTGATGTTATAAATATCAAAAACGAAAAAAGACTAAAAAACATAAAACTTTAAAAAATTAAAATATTAAAATATTAAAATATTAAAAAATATCAGAATAATTAGTGATTAAGAAAGATTAATGATTAAGAAAGTGCAACAACATTTTTTTGAAACATACACATATGAAGAAAAATAGTATATATAGGACTAGTTTCTATGGCTTGTATAATTTAAATTATGAGATGGAAATGCAGTTATTAGAATTGGGGGTGAATATTATGTTTGAAATGTATATTGAAGCTGAAGGAAAGAAATTAAGGTGTGGATATACTACTGGTTCTTGTAGTGCAGGGGCTGCTAAGGCTGCAACATTGATGCTTTTTAATGAAGCAGAAACCTTAAGTGAAATAGAAATAGCATCTCCAAATGGAATTAATATAATCATGCCAATAGAAGCTATAGTAAAGGATAATGATTATATTGAAGGTACTATTATAAAGTACAGTGGTGATGATCCTGATAGTACAAGTGGAATAGAGATAAAAGCAACGGTTAGAAGAATTACTAAGGACTTTTATGAACATAAGGACAGATCTGACGAGAGAGTTGTCCTTAAAGGTGGAATTGGTGTTGGGACCGTTACGAAGGATGGACTTTTTGTGGCTAAGGGAGAACCTGCAATTAATCCTGTTCCAAGAAAAATGATAATAGAGGAAGTAATGAAGGTTTTACCTAAGGGAGAAAGGGTTGAAGTAACGATTTCAGTACCACAAGGAGCAGAAATTGCCAAAAAAACTTTTAATCCAAGACTTGGTATTGAGGATGGAATTTCAATACTTGGGACCACAGGAATTGTGTACCCAATGTCAGAGGAATCTCTTAAAGCGTCTATAAAATTAGAAATTACTCAAAAATCATTAAATAATAAAAGATTAGTTTTAACTTTTGGTAGTTTAGGCGATAATTATAGTAAGGAGTTTGGGTTTAAGGAAGAAGAAATTGTTATATGTTCAAATTTCATTGGTTTTGCATTGGAAACTTGTGTTTTATGCAAAGTTAAGTCTATTATTATGGTTGGACATATAGGAAAAATGAGTAAAATAGCTTATGGATGTTTTAATACTCATAGTAGAGTAAATGGAGTGAGACTTGAGGTTTTGGGTTTAGAGCTTGCACTTCTGGGATATGATATTTCTCTTGTTAAAGAAGTTCTTAAAGAAAAAACTTGTGAAGGTGCAGTTAAGATGCTTGGAGATGGATATTCTAAGCTTTATGAAAATATGGGGGAAAAGATTGTTCAGAAGATTAGAGAATATGTTTATGGAGAATTAGAAGTTGATGCAATTATGTATTATGGAGCATCAAAACCTAATTTGCTTTGGAAATCAGAGGGGGTTCAAAAATGATTTATATTGTAGGAATTGGACCTGGACATAAAGATTATATTGTGCCTAAGGCTTTAGAAATTATGAAAAAGTCTGATATTATAATTGGCTTTAAAAGGGCAATAGATTCATTAGAGTTTATTGATAATAAGAAAATCTACATAAACAAATTAAGCGATATTGATGAGTTTATATGTGGTGAAGTATGTTCAGAAGTATGCAGTGAAGCCTGTGATGATGAGCATGATGAAGTACCTGATGAAGTGCGTGATGAAGAAAATCAAGATATGGATATTTCAATTAGCAAAATGGATAAAGAGAATAATATTTCAATTGTTGCATCGGGAGATCCAACTTTTTATGGGATAACTAATTATATAAAAAGTAAAACTGGTTTAGAAATTGAAGTAGTCCCAGGAATAAGTTCATTTCAATATTTAACTTGTAAGCTTAATTTGCCATGGAATAATGCATATTTAGGTAGCCTTCATGGGAGACGCGAAGAATTTTTAGATAAGATTAACAATTATGAATTAAGTATTTGGCTTACAGACAAAGATAATAATCCAGCTAGACTAAGTGAAATTTTGCATGAAGCCAAAATTAATTGTAAAATAATAATTGGAGAAAACTTATCTTATGAAGATGAAATTATAAGTTGCGGAAGCCCGGAAGAATTTCTAAATGCTACCTTTAGTCCATTAAGCATTTTTATAGTTCAGAAGGTATAATTAAAAAATAACAAGTCAATATACTAGTAGATTTCGGTTATCTACTTAAAATAAAGGAGGTAGTAGTCATGATTTTTATAAAAGATGAGGAATTTATTAGAGGAAAATGCCCTATGACAAAGGAAGATATAAGGACACTTTCAATTGTAAAGATGAATTTAAAAGAGAATTCTATAGTTTTGGATATAGGAAGTGGAACTGGAAGTATTACAGTTCAAGCGGCTAAAATTGCAAAACAGGGTAAGGTGCTAGCAATAGAAAAAGATGATGATGCATATGAAGTTACTGAAAGTAATGTTAGAAAATTTGAGTGTGATAATGTGAAAATAATAAAAAAAGAGGCCAGCAAGGTGCTTGATAATTTAATGTCAGAAGGGTTAAAGTTTGATTCAGTATTTATTGGTGGTAGTAGTGGTCATTTAGAGGAAATATTGCTTAAGGTTAATGCTATTTTAATTGAAAATGGCACAATAGTTATGAATTTTATTACTTTGGACAATGCATATAAAGCAATTGAAGTTATTAAAAATCTAAATTACAAATTTGAAGTTTCGCTAATTAATATAAGTAAAAATCGTGTAAATACTTTAATGATGATAGCAAATAATCCAATATATATAATTCAATGTATTAGGGGCTGAAATCGTTAGATTTAAAGAAAACAATTGGTAAATTGAAATATTTAGGCTGCTTATTTGAATTAGATACATTTTTTAGTGTTTGAATTTGAGTAGTAATTTAAAATAGTATATGATAATATTGGTAACTAAATTTAGATGATGATTAAATAAAAAATATATATAGGTTAGTTAGGGGGTTGAAATAAAATAACAAGGCGAAGCTTCTGAGTATATTTTGTGGCAGGCGAAGCGCCAAACCTGCACATAGTTTGGCTAGGTAAGGGTTTTGGCAATGAAGCATGGCGCAAAATAGACCAGAAGATGGCTTGTTATTTTTTTGAAACTCCTTACATAGGAAGAGAGGAATTAAAAGAATGGCAACATTATACGGAATAGGGGTAGGACCTGGGGATTCGGAATTACTAACAGTTAAGGCAGTACGAACAATAGAGAGATGTCAGGTTGTAGTTGCACCATGTGCTACAGAAGACGGGGAAAGTATTGCACTTGAAACAGCTAAAGAATATATAAAACCAGGAACTGAAGTAATTATAAAACACTTTCCAATGGGGAAAAAAGATAGGGTAATAAAAGCACTAGAAGCTTATGAATTTATAGAAGCAAGACTTAGAGAAGGAAAAGATGTTGCGTTTTTAACAATTGGAGATCCTTATGTTTATAGTACATATAGTCACATGTTAAAGCATGTTAGAGATTGCGGATTTGAAGTACAAACAATTCCAGGAATAACATCATTTTGTGCAGCTGCAAGCTTAGTTAATAAAACTTTAGTAGTTGGTGATGAAAGATTAGTAGTTATGCCAGCAACTAAGGTAAAAGAAATAACTGATGAAAAATTTATTGTAATAATGAAGCTATATAAACATGAAGAAGAGGTACTTGATATTTTAGAAGAAAAAGGCTTTGACTATGTTTATGCTAGTAGAGTTGGAAGAGAAGGCGAAACAGTTTTGACAGAAAGAGAAGAAATATTGAAACTTAGAGATTATATGTCTTTAATAATAGCGAGCAGAGAATAAAAAAGGAGTGTTGAAATATGATTTATTTTATAGGAGCGGGTCCTGGAGCTGTTGATTTAATAACAGTTAAGGGGAGAGATTTATTAGAAAGAGCAGATGTTGTAGTATATGCTGGTTCATTAGTTTCTAAGGAGCATTTGGAATATTGTAGAGGTGATGTTCAAGTTTATAATTCTGCAAATTTGACTTTAGAAGATGTAATGGAAATTATGACAATGGAAGAGCAAATGGGAAAATTAGTTGTAAGATTACATACAGGAGATCCATCAATTTATGGAGCTATAAGAGAACAAATGGTTGAGCTTGATAGAGTTAACATACCTTATGAGGTTGTACCTGGAGTTAGCTCATTTACAGGGGCAGCAGCAGCAATAAATAGGGAATTTACTTTACCAGGAGTATCTCAAACAGTTATATTAACAAGAGTAGAAGGAAGAACTCCGGTTCCTGAAAATGAAGATCTTGAAGCTTTAGCATCAATTGGAGCATCTATGGCAATATTTTTATCAATATCTATGATTGATAAAGTTGTTGAAAAGCTAAGAAATGGATATAAGAAAAACGTTTCTATAGCTGTAGTTGAAAGAGCAACATGGTCTGATCAAAGAATAATAATGGGTCATTTAGATGATATAGCAGAAAAAGTTAAGGAAAGCAATATTACTAAATGTGCTCAAATATTAGTTGGAGATTTTATTGATAGTGATTTTGAAAATAGCTTGCTATATGATAAGAATTTTTCACATATGTATAGGGATGCTGAGGATTCAAATTAATGGAGAAAAACAATTCTTCAGGTGAAACAATTAAAATTGAGGAAGAAAAACATATAGCTTTTGAGTATTCTGAAACTAATATAAGTATAGTGTGTCCATCACCTAAAGGAAAAGAAATAGCTTTAAAGCTTCAAAAGTGCTTAGGAGCAAAACTATATATAAAGGAACTGGGCAATGAATTTAAATTAAATGATATTGCAAAGGAAGTTATGAGTGATTCAAAAGGAGTTATATTTATATCATCAACAGGAATTGCTGTGAGAGCAATAGCTCCATTTTTAGAAGGCAAAGATAAAGATCCAGGAGTTGTGGTTGTTGATTTATCATCTAAATATGCAATAAATATTTTAAGCGGACATTTGGGTGGGGGAAATGAACTTACTCTTAAAGTGGCACAAATTCTAAATGTTCAGCCAATTATAACTACTGCAACTGATAATTTGGGAATAATTGCACCAGATGTTCTTGCAAAAGATAATAATTTAATCATAGAAGATTTAAAAAAAGCTAAGTACATAGCTTCACTTTTAGTGGATGAAAAGAAAATTGGAATAAAAGATGATTACAATATGATTGAAATTACTAAGGGCTATGAAAAAATAGAAGAATTAAGAGAAGATTGCATTTGGATAACTCATAACATTAAGAGTGATGTTGTGGAGGATAATAT
>Ga0224516_1000327_pt1 | contig 11235 bp, 12 predicted proteins | sample IRFST0metaG_FD_179884 | JGI IMG/M metagenome (GOLD analysis project Ga0224516, IMG submission 179884) | Peat soil microbial communities from Stordalen Mire, Sweden - IR.F.S.T0 | ecosystem: Environmental > Terrestrial > Soil > Wetlands > Peat | place: Sweden: Norrbotten County, Stordalen Mire... | reverse complement strand
GCATATTGACTTGTTATTTTTTTGATTATGCCTAAGATAGCTGAAGAGAATCAAATCTGGATGGATGCGATTCTCTTTTTGCATTTATTCATTTATATTGAAAATGTGGAATGAGAAGAAATTAGATTAAAAAAGTATGAAAAAGTGAATCAATTTATATCCTTAAGCTATAAGCAAATGATATAATAATTGTATTAATATTTTATTAAAAGTATAACTAGGCATAATCTAGTGAATAGAAAAAGTAATTGGAGTAAGTTATGGAAAGATTTAATTGTATTTTGAATGATGAAAAATATATATATTACTTAAAAAGGAATAAGAATTTTGAAAAAGGCAGGAAGTTTTGTAAACATAATTTAAAACACTTTTTAGATGTAGCAAGAATTGCTCAAGTAATAAATTTAGAAGAGAATTTAAGTTTTGAAAAAGAAATTATATATACAACTGCAATTTTACATGATATAGGCAAATCCTTTCAATATGAAAATGGAACACCGCATGAAATAGCTTCATGGGAAATTTCAATAGATTTCTTAGAGACATACAAATTTGATGAAGAAGAGATTGAGATTATAAAACAAGGGATATTAGGTCATAGAGTTAAAAAAAGTGAAGGATTTTCAGGGCTTATGTATAGAGCTGATAAACTTTCTAGACTATGTATTAATTGCAAGGCTAAAAATGAATGTAACTGGAGTGATGAAAAGAAAAACATAAAAATATATTATTAGGAGGTTTTGGATATAATGAAAATAGGGAATAAAGAATTTAAAATTGGAGAAAGAACATATATTATGGGAATATTAAATTTTACCCCAGATTCTTTTTCTGATGGAGGAAAATTTGATAATATAGATGCAGCTGTAAATCATGTGAAAAAAATGATAGAGGACGGAGCTGACATCATAGATATAGGGGGAGAGTCTACAAGACCAAATCATACGCCAGTAGAAGAAGCCGAAGAGATAAATAGAGTTATCCCTATAATAAAAGCGATAAGGGCAAAATTTGATATTCCCATATCTATAGATACATATAAAGCAAAGGTTGCTGAAAAAGCATTAGAGGCTGGAGCTAATCTTATTAATGATGTATGGGGATTCAAAAAAGAAAAGGATATTGCAAAGGTTGCAGCAAAATATAATGTACCTTGTTGTTTAATGCATAATAGAGATAATGAAGACTATAAGAATTTAATTGAAGATATATTAGATGATTTAAGAGAAAGTATTAAAATAGCTAAAGATGCTGGGGTAAGGGATGAGAATATAATCTTAGATCCAGGGATAGGCTTTGCTAAAACTTATGATCAAAATTTAGAAACTATGAATAAGCTACAAAGATTAAAGGAATTGGGATATCCAATACTGTTAGGAACATCACGAAAACGTATGATAGGACTTACTTTAGATTTACCAATAGAAGAAAGAGTAGAAGGAACTGTTGCAACAACAGTTGTTGGAATAATGAAAGATGCATGTGATTTTGTTAGAGTCCATGATGTATTAGAAAATTCAAGAGCTGCAAAAATGACTGATGCAATTGTAAGAAGATAGGATGGATGAGTTTTGGATAAAATGTATATAAGAGAGTTAGAACTATTTGGCTTTCATGGTGTTTTTGAAGAGGAAAAAAGACTAGGACAAAAATTTATATTGTCTTTAGAATTAGAGTTGGATTTAAAATTGGCAGGTAGAACTGGAGATTTAACAAAATCAGTACATTATGGTGAACTGTGTGAAAAAGTAGAAAAAGAATTCGAGAGAGAAAGTTATGAACTTATAGAAACAGTAGCTTTGAATTTAGCAGATTTTGTTCTTGATGAATATGAAATAATAAATGGTGTTAAAATATTCTTAAAGAAACCTTGGGCGCCGGTAAGAAAACACTTAGATACTGTGGAAATAATGATTGAAAGAAAAAGACATAAAGTATATATGGGATTAGGATCTAATGTTGGAGATAAAGAGAAGTATTTAAAAGAAGCAATAAATAAAATATCAGCAGAGAAGAATATTCAAATAGGAAAAAAATCTTCATTTATTACAACAAAGCCTTGGGGATATTTAGATCAAGAAGATTTCTTAAATGCAGTCATAGAAATAGAAACCACACTAGAACCAGAAGAACTTATGGATATTCTACTTAAAACAGAACAAGAATTAGATAGGGAAAGAACAATAAAGTGGGGACCTAGAACTATAGATTTAGATATAATTATGTATGATGATGTAGTTTCCTCTAATGAAAAAGTGATTCTCCCACATCCAAGAATGCATGAAAGAGAATTTGTATTAAAATCATTAAATGAAATAGCGCCATATCTTATGCATCCTGTACTTAACAAAAGGATGTTTACTTTATTGGAAGAACTAGAATTGAATAATTAAAATCATATAATTTATTAGGGTAGGAGTATTGTTATGAGAAGTTCACTAAATTTTACAAATAAATTAAATATGTTATCTGAAATGGAATGTGAATCTAAGTTCCAGATACTAGAATATGAAAACTTAGATGGAGCAACTGATGTTCAAACCGCTTTTGGACTCAATGTAATTAGGCAAAATGGAATAAAATTAAAACAAATAAGAATAATATTAGATGGTAGTTCCATAAAGCTTGAACCAGGTTCTTTAAGTTATATGAAAGGTAATATAGAAGTGAAGAATAAGTCAGGTGGGCTAATAGGTTTTGGGAAAAAGATCATATCAAGTAAGTTAACAGGAGAAACAGCATTTAAGCCTACTTATAGTGGTACTGGAGAAATATTTTTAGAACCTTCTTTTGGACATTTTGCATTGATAGAACTAGAAGATGATGAAATAATAGTAGGTGATGGTATGTTTTATGCCTGCGAAGAGGGAATAGATGTTAATGCAGCAATGCAAAAGAATATTTCATCTGCATTTTTAGGTAATGAGGGTTTGTATCAAACTAGGATAGAGGGAAATGGAATTGTAGCACTTAAGGTTCCAGTTCCAGAAAGTGAAATATTTAAGTGTATATTAATTAATGATACCTTGAAGGTTGATGGTAATTTAGCTATTTTAAGAACAGGAAATATTGAATTTTCAGTAGAAAAGTCATCGAAATCAATTGTAGGAACTGTAGTCAGTGGTGAAGGTATGGTTAATGTATATAGAGGTACAGGAGAAGTATGGCTAATACCAACAAAAAATGTATATAAAGATTTAAAAGTAATTGGAACAAATGAAATAAATAAATTACAGTCTGAACAGGAATAGATATATTTTATTTCAATTTAAGAATATTAAAATAAATATAGATAGCACTTTGATATATTAAAGTTGTAAAGTAAACTATAGATGGGTATAATTAGAGAGAAATAATTATACAATGAGGTGATAAGGTGAGTTCTTTAGAATCAAAAATTAAAAGTAAAGAATTAGATTTGTTTTTTAAAGCAATTTTAGAACTTAAAGATTTAGATGAGTGTTATAAATTCTTTGAAGATGTGGCTACTATAAATGAAGTTAAAGCATTAGCACAAAGACTACATGTAGCAAGCTTACTAAAGAATAAAAAGACTTATTCAGAAATAGCAGAAATAACAGGTGCAAGTACGGCAACTATCAGTAGAGTTAATAGATGTTTAAATTATGGAAGTGATGGTTATAACTTAGTACTAGAAAGATTAAATTATGGAGAATAGTTCGATGTAACATCTAGTTCTATGGTAATCAAATAATATAGAATTATTTAGGAAAAATATTAAGTCATTATTATATCAATAGAAGATTGTAAATACTTAAGAAAAATATTATACTATTTAAGGCGTAACACATATAAAAGTTATAAATAATGTTGTCTTTTATGGGTTATTAAAAATATTATAGTAATTGAGTAGCTATAACAGAATAAAAAAGTGAGGTAAAATTATGGGTAGAATGTTTGGAACCGATGGAGTTAGAGGAGTTGCCAATACAGAGTTAACAGCAAGGATGGCATATGACCTTGGAAGAGCAGGGGCATATGTATTAACAGAAGGCGCTCATAAGCCTAAGATATTAGTTGCAAAAGATACAAGAATATCAGGGGATATGTTAGAATCAGCATTAATATCAGGAATATTATCAGTTGGAGCTGAGGCAGTAGTGCTTGGCGTAGTGCCAACACCAGCAGTTGCCTATTTAACAAGAAAATATGGAGCAGATGCAGGTGTTATGATTTCTGCATCGCATAACCCAGTGGAGTATAATGGTATTAAATTTTTTAATGATAAAGGATATAAGCTTTCAGACGAATTAGAAGATGAAATTCAAAATGTTATTGAAAGTGATTTCCAAGGAGTGCCAAGTCCAATTGGTACAGATTTAGGTAGGGAAACCATAGAAGTATCAGCATTAGATGATTATATAGAATTTGCTAAAGATACAATACCTTATAGTTTAAAAGGTATTAAAGTAGCTTTAGATTGCGCTAATGGAGCAGCATATAAATCATCAGTAAAAGCATTTAGAGAATTAGGTGCTGATGTATTTATAATTAATGATAACCCAGATGGAACGAATATTAATGAAAACTGTGGATCAACACATCCGGAAGAATTAATGGAATATGTAGTTAAAAAGGGTTGTGATTTAGGGTTTGCATTTGATGGAGATGCAGATAGATGTTTAGCTATTGATGAAAAAGGTAATTTAATAAATGGTGACTTTATATTAATGCTATGTGCAAAGTATTTAAAGGACCTTGGGAAATTAAAAGATAATACTTTAGTTGTAACTGTAATGAGTAATCTTGGTTTAGATATTGCATGTAAAAAAGAAGGAATCAATCTTGTTAAAACTAGTGTTGGAGATAGATATGTTTTAGAAGAAATGGTTAAAGATAAATATGTTTTAGGTGGAGAACAATCCGGACATGTTATATTTTTAAATTATAACTCAACTGGAGATGGTTTGGTTACAGCACTTCAAATTGCAGGTATAGTTAAGAAAAAGGAAACTAAATTATCAGAATTATGTTCGATAATGAAAGAACTTCCACAAGTATTAGCTAATGCTACAATACCAAATGACAAGAAAGACTTATATTTAACAGATGATGAAATACAAGGTGAAATAAAGAAAATAGAAGATGCTTTAAATGGTGTTGGAAGGGTTCTTATAAGACCTTCAGGAACAGAGCCACTAGTTAGAGTTATGCTTGAGGGTGAAGATCAAGAAGAAATAGATAAGATGGCCCATAATCTAGCAAATTTAATTGAAAAAAAATGTACACATATATAAAGAGCAGCTATGCTGCAATTAGGAACTTTTTTTAAAATAAAAACTTATTAATTACTTACTACAGAGGAATTCTATCAAAAATAGAGTTCCTCTAAATTATACAAAAAAGTCAGGAGATAGCATTATATGAAGAATAAAAACGATGTACTTAATAATAAATTATATATTGGAGCGGCTTACATAACTAATTTTTTTATAACTAATTTTTGGTTTCTAATGATGATATTACCATTAATTATATATATGTATAAATTTGAAGGTAATATTTCAATGCCAATAATGTTATTACTTTCAATTTTAATGGGACCAGCAATAACTACTCTTTTTTCAATAATGGGCAAGTTCTTAAGAGAAGGTGAAATATCACCTACAAAAGATTTCTTTCATTTTTATAAATTAAACTTTCTTCAAAGTTTATTGGTAGGAGTAATATTAAATATAGCGATTAGTATTGCATATTTTGATATGGATTATTTTAGTTCAAGTGGGAATCAAGCTTTTTCATATTTCTTTTTAGCATTGTTAGTACTAGTAATTATGTTGAGCATGTATATTTATCCTATTATATCTAGATATAATATAAGAGTAGTTCATCTATTCAAGCTTTCAATAAACTTATTAATAAAAAAGATATATATTAGTTTAAGTTGTATATCAATAATTATTATAGTATTTGGAATTTTGAGAATTTCAAGACTATCATTAATAGCATTATTGTTTGGAGCAAGTATTATATGTTATTTAATAATGAGAATTGAGAGAAATATGATTGATGAATTAGAAGAAGTCATAAAGGAAAAATATAACCTATAGATTTAAAAATATTGTAATAAATATCATAGATAATAACGCAGAAGCAGCAATAATATTAACCAATATTATTGCTGCTTCTACATTTGTTTTATTAAAATTAATTTTAGATATGACTACTACTTTAAGAAATGTATGAGTTGAAGAATTCTCTAACTTTCAATTGTTAGAACGATACACTTTTGGGGAAGAACCTATAATTTTTTTGAATTGTCTTGTGAAATAATTACTATCATCAAAACCACTTTCATAGGATATATCAGAAATTTTAAGAGTGCTTTTTCTAAGTAATAAACATGCATATTGAATACGAAGATTAAGGATGTAGCTCATAGGTGTTGTTTTATAATTTTCTTTAAAAATTCTATTAAAATGTCTTACTGAAAGCTGTGCTTTATCAGCCAGATCATTCAAACTAATCTGCTCTCGAAAATGATTTTCCATATATGATATAGCTTTTGCTATATTTATGATATTGTCATTCATATCTAAGCTAATGAGATCATATTGCCTTGATAAAAAAACTACCAACTCCATAAAGTGAGAATAAATCATTGTCTGGTACCCTTGATACTTATTGTTATATTCGTTAATAATATCAAAAATAATTTCTCTTACTTTTTCATAGTTTGAAAGTGTTAATTGAAGCTTACTTTTGAAATTATGTTCCTTTACTAAAAAGGGCTCAATAACAAAAAGTGCTTGATAGGCTGAAGACTTTTTTAAGTCATTACCAACCTCATGTAAATGTTCTGATTTGTACATAATATTGCAAATTTTTAAACCACAGGTATTTTTGTAACCATGGGACGTATTACCATTAATGACGAATACATCGCCTTTTTTTATAAAATATTCTTCTGAATCTACAATATGAGTAGCTGTACCGTTTAATACAATTACTAATTCAGAAAAATCACCATGGTAGTGGATAGGCATATCAATATCATGTTCCCCGTATTGTATAAAGAAAGGAAAATTATCATCTTGAGTGAAATAGTGTAAATACATATGGTCCATTTTTATACACCTCATATTAATTGAAATTAAAGCTGTTAAATAATAACAATTTAAAGTTTGTTATTATATATGTCTATATAATGCTATTTATAGGCTAAAAAATCAAGGAATACTTGGCGTTTATGTACTATAATTCTGTTAATATCAATAGTTATTAATTATTTATGTTCTTATAAACTATTAATATTAAAATAAAAGTATTTTTATTATGAAAGGATGTTTTAAATTATGAGATTAATCAAAGCTGATACTAATATAGTAAAAGGTAATCATAGTAAAATGTTTAAAGAGTGTGTTGGATGTGGACGTGCCTATGAAGGACTTTTAGCAGAACAGCAGAGACATATGAAAATTGTTAGCAATGAATGTGGTTTTAAATACTTAAGATTTCATGGTCTGCTTCATGATGATATGGCTGTTTACAATGAAGATAGTAAAGGAAATCCAATTTACAATTGGCAGTATATAGACTTACTATATGATTATATTTTAAGCATAGGAATGAAGCCGTTTGTAGAATTAGGATTTATGCCACAAGCTTTAGCTAGTGGTACAGAGACTGTATTTTGGTGGAAAGGTAATGTGACGCCTCCAAAGTCATATGAGAAATGGGAAAAATTAATATATGAACTTGTAATGCATTTTACAACAAGATATGGACATGATGAAGTGAGTCAATGGTATTTCGAAGTTTGGAACGAACCTAATCTTAGCGGATTTTTTACTGGTGATATGGCTGAATATTTTAAACTTTATGAAGTTACTTCAAAAATAATAAAAAATATATCTAGTGATTACAGAGTTGGAGGACCATCTACTGCAGGTTGTGGTTGGGTAACTGAATTTATAGAATTCTGCTATAACAACAAAGTTCCTGTTGATTTTCTTTCAACACATACCTATGGCGTAGATGGATTTTTAGATGAATTCGGAGTTCAGCAGCTTTTTCTTGATTCAAATCCTGGAGCAGTAAGCGATGATATAATTAGAGTACATGAACAGGTTAAAGCATCTCCCATGCCTGAATTAGAAATACATTTTACTGAATGGAGTACATCATATTCTCCAAATGACCCTATTCATGATTCATATCATTCAGCACCATATATATTATCAAAAATAAAAAAATGTGAGGGAAAAACCAATTCAATGTCATATTGGGTATTCTCTGATATTTTTGAAGAACCAGCTCCACCAAAAGAACATTTTCATGGTGGTTTTGGATTATTAAATGTACAAGGTCTTAAAAAACCTTCTTTCTTTGCTTATAAGTATTTAAATCAATTAGGTGATTTAGAACTTAAATGTAATGATGAAAATGCATGGGTATGTAAAAGTGATAAAGGTGTTCAAGCTTTATTCTGGGATTACACACATATTGATCAAAATAATATATCAAATCAAATATTTTATAAGAAGGATTTACCATCACTGCCTACTGAAAAGTCACAGTTATGTTTATCCAATTTAAAACCTGGTAAACATCAGCTATCAGTATATAGTGTAGGTTATAAACAAAATGATGTATATACTGAATTTTTAGATATAAATTATAGTGGTACTATGTCAAAGGAGCAAATTGAAATATTAAATTCAAAAACAACAGGATTACCTGTTATACAAACATATATAACAGTTAAAGAAGGAACAGATTTTATATATGAGATAGAAATGAGGCAGAATAATGTCTATCTTGTAATTATAGAGTCAATATAATTAAAAACATTTTATTAATTATGTTGATAAAATCTACATTACTTGTAGTAGTTGGTTAGAGAAAAAGACTAAAGTATGATTCAATATTGTACTTTAGTTTTTTTGTTTTTATTAAAGATACTATGAGTTCCTATATTGATTTAGAAGCTTAATTTTGTGTAAAGTGGTGTATGAATTATAAAATAACTCTAATTTTTACATGAAAACATATACATTTTTGTGGGTAGTTCAAAGTTAAAATTAATATTAATATTAATGTATCGTAAGGAATTAAACAAGGAGGTACATAGATGGAAGTTCCAGCAATTGATACAGGAAAGACAGTAAAAGGAAAAAAGAAAAAAGAAAAGAATATTTCATTGAAATTAATAAAGAAGCAAAAGTTTTTAATATTTATGTCACTACCTTTTGTTATTTGGATAATTATATTCAAGTATTTACCGCTAGTTGGTTGGGCGATGGCATTTCAAGATTATAAGCCAGGGAAATCTTTGCTTGATCAAACTTGGGTAGGATTAAAACATTTTAAGGTATTATTTAAAGAACCTCAATTTTATCAATCATTACAAAATACACTTGGAATGAGTATATTAGGACTTGTATTTGGGACAATAAGTGCAATAGGTTTTGCGTTACTATTAAATGAATTAAAAAATGCAAAATTTAAAAAGACAATACAAACTATATCGTATTTACCACACTTTATATCATGGGTGGTTGCAGCGAGTATAATTACAAGTATGCTTTCATCAAGTGGAGTAATAAATGAATTGTTAATTGCTTGTCATATAATAAGTGAGCCAATATCATTTATGTCCAACCCTAATTTTTTCTGGGGAATAGTTACAAGCAGTGATGTTTGGAAAGAAATGGGATGGAGTGCAATAATATATTTAGCAGCAATAACATCTATAGATCCAGAATTGTATGATGCAGCAAAAGTTGATGGAGCAGGAAGAGTTAGACAAATAATAAATATAACATTACCATCAATAAAGCCGACAATAATAGTTTTACTAATAATGAGTATAGGAAATTTATTAAATATTGGTTTTGAAAAACAAATGTTACTTGGAAATCCAATAGTTGCAGATAAATCCTTAGTAATAGATAAATATGCGTTAGATTATGGTATTGGAATGTTTAGATATTCATTTGGTACTGCTATAGGTATATTTAAGTCAGTTGTTAGTATTATTTTAATAATTATTGCAAATAAATTAGCTAAGAAGTCTGGCGAGGGTGCTTTAATTTAATAATAAAATAGTAAATACTTAAGAATTATTTAAGGAGGAAGTTTAATGAGGAGGAAAGTTACAGCATTTGATATAATATTAGCAGTATTAATGGTAATTATCGCAATAGTAACAGTATATCCGTTTCTTAATGTTTTAGCGATTTCACTAAATGATGCAACAGATACAGTTAAAGGTGGAATTCATATATTGCCAAGAGAATTTACGCTGCAAAACTATAAGGAAATATTTGAAGGTAGTAGTAAATTACCACAAGGTTTGTTAATATCAATACTTAGAACTGTTATAGGAACATTTACTGGAGTTTTAGCAAGTGCAATGGTAGCTTATACATTAAGTAGAAGGGAATTTGTATTTAATAAAATTATTACAATAATATTTGTTTTAACAATGTATATAGGAGGGGGATTAATCCCAGAGTATATGGTAGTAAAAGGTCTTGGCTTGGTTAATAATTTTGCAGTATATATATTGCCGGGATTAATCGGTACATTTAATGTAATTGTTATTAGATCATTTATAGATGGATTACCACCAGCATTAAATGAGTCAGCTATGATAGATGGTGCAAATGATTTTATAATATTTACAAAAATAGTATTGCCATTATGTTTACCAGTAATTGCAACAGTTGCACTTTTTATAGCAGTTGGACAATGGAATAGCTGGTTCGATACTTATCTATATGCAAGATCAAGTGATGGATTAACAACACTTCAATATGAACTTATGAAAGTTATGGGTAACGCAACAGGAAGTGCAAAGGTAGATCCTAATAATCCAGTATTACAAGCATCTAGTATTAATCCAGAATCAATAAAGATGGCAATTACAATGGTTGCGACAGTACCAATATTATTAGTTTACCCATTCGTACAAAAATATTTTGTTACAGGAATGACATTAGGAGCCGTTAAGAGTTAAAAAGATTAAAATAACTATATTTTAATAGATAGTATTTTATATAATTTTTTTAAAAACCGAGAAAGAAGGGGAAAATTTATGAAAAAACGTAAAATTTTATCAGTAATACTTTCAGTTACTTTATTAGCTACACTTTTAGTTGGCTGCGGAAGTGGAACAAAAGATTCAAAGCCAGCGTCTACTACAAGTAGTGGAGCAATGGATAAATCACCAGTAACATTAACATTTTTTACTAGTGATTAATCAGAAGA